>JAABUQ010001250.1_pt1 | contig 55785 bp, 30 predicted proteins | sample 5560001 | NCBI WGS metagenome assembly JAABUQ01 (sample SAMN10711888, study PRJNA513371) | rock metagenome | isolation source: Antarctica rocks | place: Antarctica: Victoria Land, Finger Mt nord | collected 2015-12-18
ACCCTAACCCTAACCCTAACCCTAACCCTAACCCTAACCCTAACCCTAACCCTAACCCTAACCCTAACCCTAACCCTAACCCTAACCCTAACCCTAACCCTAACCCTAACCCTAACCCTAAAAATATAGCACAAGGATGTTTATTATTTTAAGAATTTTCTTTCAAAAAATTAAAAAATCGAAAGAATTTTATACAAAAGTCGTAGTTTATTTTTTGTGCGTTTGTTAACGTATTAAGAAGCGTATTTTAATTTCTTGCATAATATAGATTTAATGTTTTAATCAAATAATTAATTAATTTATCTTTGATTTTATTATTTTTTATGTTATTATTTGAGTTAAAGTTCTCGATGTAAATAATAAGCATTCGATTTCGAATAATATATTTAAGAAAATGTCGATTAGTTATTGCGTTATTCTTGAAAGTTGTCTCGAATATTTGATAAATTTATTAAAGATAGAATTTTATTTTTATTTATATTTAACAAATTCTTGTAAAGAATTTGTTCTAAATTAATTAAAATATATTGAAAGAATTCTTTATACTTAGATATCGATATCGTAACATCTTCGCATTAAATAATGTCATCGCTAATCTTTATAATCTTAGAATTATTCTTTTTGTTTTAAAATATATGTCGTACGAGAATTTTATAAGAACAAAGATTTTCGAAATAATTAAAAGAATTGTTGTGTAAATAGATTTTGTCAAAGAATATTAAGTTTTGCTTAAAATTAAAGTCTTAATTAAGACTTATTGTTTGTTAATTATTATTATTAACTCTTAAAATATTAACATAGCGACACATATATATTAATCGACTACAATATTGTTAAATAATAAATATTAATTCGAATTTATTATTATTCTTATTTAAACTCTTGCATACAAGAAATGTAATAAGAGAACTCTTAAAAGTAATATATCTATTAAGTAATTTTTAAGTATTTTAATATGTAATAAGTTTAATCGAAAGATTAAGAACTTGAACAAATATATTGTTTTCTAGTTTCTCTTTTTTGTTTTCATTAGAATTAGATAAATATCTTAGAATTTCAAGTTATAAAGCATTAATTTGAAGTAAATATATATCGAAGTTTAATTATAAATAGTTTTGATTCTTTATCTTCGTTAAGTAATAAATATATGTAATTAGATTAACAAAAATCTTATAATATATGTGATTGTCATTATTGATTTAAAGAGTTCGAAACGATTTTAAATTTTTATCTTTCTCTTTTGCTTTTAAAGAATCGAAATTGATTATTTGTTTAAAACGTTAATTAACAAATAATATAAAATACGTATATTTTGCAAGAAACTTGCGTATAACTTGATATATTAAACTAAGATGCTCGTTTTGTTTAATAATATTTAAATTAATAGATTCGATTAATTTGTTAAATTCTTTGTCTTTAATATACTCGTGAAAATAAAAGTTCTAATTAAAAGAATTATATTCTTTAAAAGTTAACGTATCTTAAATTAATTGTTTTTTAACAATATCTTGTTTCTTTTCGTTATATAATTAAATATCTTGAAGTTCTTTCCTAGTAAAATTAATAAATACTTGATTTAACTTTATATTCTTACGTAATAAACTCTTTTCTTAATATTTAATAAGAAAATACTTTTTAAAGATATTGTTTAAGAAGTTTTGAACACATAGATTTAAAGTAAAGTATTTTTCGTTTATGTAATTTACTTTCGATATATTCTTAATGTTATACTCTTAATTAAGATGTACTTGCATCTTTTTTTCGTTTAAAACAATATAATTAGAGCATTCGTTATATAACAAGACGTTGTTGCTAATAGTTAAAAATGAAAAACAATATTAATAATTAATAGACGTATTAAGTTTAAAGAACTTTCTAATATCTAAGTTAGAAATAATATTAAAAAGAATAAAATAATCTTTTTTATTATTATAAATATAATAAATAGAGCTTAGATGTTTCTTTAAACTAGTTTTAGTAATACAAACACAACAAGTCGAACAAATAAGAATTTTAAACTCTTTATTATAATAAAAGTAACTATAAATATTATTTACTTAATTAATTGCATTAATATTAAAGATTTTAAAAGATATTATATTAAATGTATTAAGCAATTCTAAGAATTTAAGTTAGTTTGCAAATGTAATATAATATAAAGATAAATTAACTTACAATATAAAGATGATAGACAATAACAATATTGTTTAAACTAATAAGTAACTCTAAAGTCTTTGCTAGATTTTTAATAATATAGAATAGAAAGATAGAAAAATTATTTAAGAGAGAAAGTTAATGTTTATATATTAAAAGCAAGACGAACTAAGATTATTATTTTCTTACTATTGTTGTTTTATTATTATTATTTTATTATTTTATTATTATTGTTATTTTATTATTGTTGTTTTATTATTGTTATTATACTATTGTTATTTTACTATTATTATTGTGTTATTATTATTGTATTATTATTATTTATTATTATTATTTAATTATTTAATTATTTAAACTTATTTAATAGATTATATTTAAATAATAAGAATATCTTTTTAAAGATTCTTAAATAGACAATGTTAATACAAATTATTGCAACATTTAAATTTTAGAAAATATAGCTTTTTTATATATATAATTATTTAATATTAATTAAAATCTTGATCTTATAAAGACAAATTCTATGTTACTAAATAAAGTATATTTGAAATATGTTAAATCTTTTCTAAAATTTCCTAAAGAAATATAATTGATAAAAAGTGTTATAATATTTAGATTTAAAGAACAAAGCTTCTTTATAAATATAATAATCTATTATTAACTAAAGTCTAGATCTAATAGAGACAAACTTAACTTTATTAAGTAAAATATATCTTAAATACAAAGAAGTTTTTCTAAAATCTTTCAAATAGAAGATATTAATACAAAGTATTGCAATATTTAGAATTTAAAATCAAGATTTCTATATATTTTTTGTTAAAATCTATATTTAGTTTAGACTTAATTAAGTCAATTTCTACGTTATTTTCAAGATTGTATTTTAGAAATATTTATACTTTTTTAAAATCTCTAGCATAGACAATATTAATGCAAGATATTGCACAATTTAGATTTTAAAATACTTTAAGATTTTGTTTTATATAAAATTTGTAATTCTTTAAACAAAAAATTGCGAGTATTATGATTAAACTTTCTTTTTAAGAAAATTAATTTAACTTGTTCAAAGTGCTATTAATATAAATCTTAATAATAATACGATTACTTAGAATAAAATATTATTTAGAGATTATTATTTATTTTGATAATATTTATTTTAGTAATTATCTTTGTATTAATTTAGTAAAGTCACAACTTAATTAAAAAACTCAATTTTAGTTTTATATTAATGTTAATTTATAATTCTTTTATTAGATAATAGTTTATTCTAGCTTTAAAACTAGTCTATAAATCGAACAATAAAAAGTAAATATAACTTATATTATACTTTTCGAACATAGTTGTTAAAAAGAAGAATTATTAATTAAATTCAAAGTTATTAAAATATTTATAAAAACTTTTACTAATAATATAATGTTTAATAAACGATTATAATATTAATAAATCTCGATAGTTAAATAATTATAATATTAAACTTTAATTAAAATTGCTCATAACAAAGCTAACTAAGTTGTAAGAATTAGAATATTTCAAGATTGCGAGTTCGAATCTTGTTTAAAACAATTCTTTTTTAATCTTTTTTTTAACTATTTTAAACAAATGTTAGTTAATTATGCAATCGATCTTTTTTATATTCAAAATAGCATTTTAGAATTTTGCATATTCGAAATGCTAAGACTTAAATCTTAATTAGACTAGATTATTAAAATTATTTAAAATTTCGATATCTAAAATCTTAAGAGATATTGCTTAGAATTACATTGTAAACATTTAATATTAAATTAAGTCTAAACTTAATTAAGATAATTTTACGTCATTTTCAAGATCGTATTCTAAATATATAGAAACTTTTTTTAAATTTGCAAAATAAACAATATTAATGTAGAGTATCGCAACATTTAGATTTAGAAGATTAGATTTTCTCTCTACAAAATATAATTTAATATCAAATCGAATCTAGATTTGATTAAGATAATTTTTATCTTATTTTCCAAATTGTAATCTAAATATATAGCAACTTTTTTAAAATTTCTAAAATAAACAATATTGATGCAATATATCGCAACATTTAAATTTAGAAGATTAGATTTTCTCTCTACAAAATATAATTTAATATTAAATTAAATCTAGATTCGATTAAGATAATTTTTATCTTATTTTCCAAATTGTAATCTAAATATATAGAAACTTTTTTCAAAATTTCAAAATAAACAATATTGATGCAAGATATCGCACGATTTAGATTTTGCAATACTTTAAGATTTTCTCTTATACAAAATTTGCGATACTTTGGGCAAGATATTATTAGTATAATTGTTAAAGTTTTTAAATACAAAAATAAATCTTAAGTATTATTAATATTTATAATATATCTTTGCTAAATATATTAAAATAATACTTAAATTATTCTTTATTTAATATCTTAATTAAACTTTGCTCTTAATAAAAGATAAATCTTTAATTTTTTTAATTATTTAAAATATTAAAAAAAAAAAAAACTCATTACTTTTTAATATTTTATAATAATTAATTAATATTTTTTTTAATTTATTTAAATAATATTTTAGCTATTATATATATAGATAAAAATTAATAACACAAATTCTTAGATTAGAATTTTTAAACTTATTGTAGAATTTAATATATTAAAAGCTTAATTAATTATTTTATCTAATTACTTTATTCTTTTTAAAATTATATAATTGTAATAAAATATTTAAATATTTATATATAATATTAAAGACTTATATATAATATATTTTATAAATATTTATTAATTAATACTAAAAATATAAGAAGTAATTATACTAGTAATACAAGAATTATATAAACAAGATTGAAGACTTTTATATATTTTTCTATAAAATTAAATTAAGTTTTTTAATTAAGTATTTAAATATATTATTTCTAGTTTATTTGTTAAATACTTTATTTATATTTTATTTCTTTTTATTTTCGATTAAAATTAATTTTAACTTTAAATTTTTGTTTTGCAAATATTAAGATTTAAGTAATAAAAGATAAAAGATAATATAAATTGCTTTATACTTTGCAAATAGATTTAATTAATAGATTTACTTATTTTTTTAATTAAAATAATAATTAATCTTTTTTTTAAAATATAAGATATATTTATCTATACTTTGCAATAATATTTTATTATTTATTTAAAAACTTATATATAATTTTTGTTATAACTTTTTGTTTATTGCTTTTAAACAATTATTTATAACTTTTATAAATATTTTCTAATACTTTGCAATTATTTTATTTATTTTATAATTAAATATATCTTTTTTATTAAAAGTTTATCTATAGATATATTTGTAAAATCTATAATATAATTTATTGATAAATTTTGATAAATTTTATTAAATTTTAAATAAATTTTATTATTATATATAAATACAACTATAAATAGTAACTTTAATTAATTATTCTATCTATAATTGCAAAAAATACGCAAATAATATTTTAAGATCTAATTTATCTTTTTATTTAATTATTAATTTATAAATATAATATAATATTAAGCTAATACTTTGTATTTAAATATTAATATAATATTAATTAAAAATAACTTGCAAAAAGCAAATCTTTATTAAAAATAATAGTATATATTATTCTATAATAGTATACAAATATTCTTTATAAAAGTTTCGCAAATTTCTAATATTAAGTTTTTTAATAATTGCAATATAAGTTGTATACTTAATTAATTTGTTAAATTAATATTAAGATTATTTATTAAATTTTTTAATATATAAATCTTTTATAAATAATATATTTGTAATAATTTATTTGCAAAACTAAACTTTTTTTGGCAATATTTTATATTAAAGTAAAATACAATTAATTTCTTAATTTATTTAATTTATTCAATCGAAAGTTTCTTTATAATTGTAAAGTAATAAAGATTATTATATAAATAATATTTTTAAAGCTTAAAAGTTAATATAATAATATAAAGTTTCTTATTATATATATTTTAACAAACTTTAGATTCTTTAAACTTGTAACTAATAAATATAATAGAATATTATTATATATCTTTATTAAGTTATCTAATTAAACATATTTTTTATTTTATAATTTAACATTATTATTTTTATATTAAAGAAATATTTAAATTATAATATTCTAGAATAAAAGTAATAATAAAAACAATTTTAAGTATCTTAAATTGCAAATATATTTTACTTTTCTTTATACTAATTGTGAAATTAATTAAAAGTATTATAATTTAAGAGAATTTACAAATAAAACATTGATAGAATTTCGCAAATTTAAGAAATATAGAAATATCTTTTATTAACTTTAATTTAGATTATTTTTAAATAATTTTAATATAAGTTTGCTTTATTTAAATATCTTGCTTTTTAATTATAAAGTTTAGAAAAATTATTTTATTATAATTAAATATATATTTTAGAATTTTTTATATACAATTAATACTTAAACAATATACAAAGTATCTTGCAAATATTTTTTTAATATTATTTTTGTTAAATCTAAATAAATAAATATTTTATTAAAATACTATATAATAAATTTTAATATATAATTTTAATGCGCAATTTATATATAATTAAAAAGTAATAAAAGTGCTAATAAGATTAAAGAATATAATTTAATATTTAAATTGCTTGTATTAAATATAAAAAGTTATTTTCTATTTATTGCTTTAATAAATTTAAACATTATAATATACATTATATATATTAATTTTAATAAAACATTTTGTATTTACAAAGCACTTAAATATTTTTAATAAAAAAGAAAGAAAATATTTATTCTTAATAGTAATATTATTAAGTTTATAATAATCTACGCAAAAATGCAAACTATTGTTCGATTTCTTTATAAACAATACTAGAGATTTAACTCTTTTTTAATATATTTTTAATATATTCTTGTATTGCAATTAACTTATTTTGCAATATATTATATATATATTTTGTATACAATATTTTGCTTTCTATAAAATTAATAAAATACTTTATTTAATTATATATATTAAGTATATTTAAAAGTTCTTTCGAAAATATTTTTATAATTTCTTTAATTTAGATCGAAATAATTAGCTTTAAAATATATTATATTTTATATTTTTTTTTGTATATTTTAAAAACTTTTTCAATGATAATATTTAATAAAAAAATATAATATAGATTTTGCTATAACTTTTAAGAGTAAATATAATAGATTATACAAACTTCTTAGAATTAGTTATTTAAATATTTTCTTTTTATTGCTTAAAAGAATTGTTTTAACAGATATAAATATAATTTGATTATTCTATATTCGAATTAACTTTTTCGAGTAAAAATAACTTAAGAACTATTTTGTATTCTTATATATTAATAGTATAGAATTCGAAACACTTAGTTTTATATATTTCTTAATTATCTATAATAATAATAAAGAGTTTTTGTATTTTATATAAAATAACAATATAAATATTAACAATTTATATTTGCAATAAAGAAGAAATATTTTTAAGTAATTATATATCTTTAACAAAGTATTATAAAATAAAGTTTTTTTTTAATCTTTAAATTAAAAAAATATTTAACTTTATATATATTATATAATATATTAACAAATACTATTTAGATTAATACTTTAATTTGTTGTTTTTAATCTTTTATATTTAATATTATAATAACAAGTATTAGACTTTAACTTTTTCGAAGATATATTACTTTTGTAAGTTTTATTTCGCTTTTTTATTAACTTTTAATATTGCAAATATATAGAATTATTTAATTTATAAGTTATTTAATTGCAAATATGATATTTAAAGTTAATAAATATATTATATTTTTTTTAATAATTATTTAATAATTATTTCTATTTTACTAATTACTATTAATATTATTTCTAGTTAATATAATTACAATAGTTTTAGTAATTAATATAATAAAGTTCTTATTATTGTTAATTGCACTAAAAAAGATTGGTTTTTCTATTATATCTTTTAAAGTTTTTTGCAATATAAGAAATTTTATTTAATCTTAATAACTTTTTAATTAATTGCAAATATTGTTTATTTTAATAAATTTATTATATATTAATATAATAAAAATATAAATATATTGTTAACAAATTATTTTTAAATAAATTTTGTTAATATATTTGTATTTAATAAATTTTAACTTTAGTTTTAAATATATATAGATTTACTATAACAAAAGTTGCAATTTTGTATTATTAATATTTAAACTTTGTGCAAAATTAAGATTAAATCTAATAAATCTTATATTACTTGTAAAAATCTAAAGATTTAAGTAAAACTTTGCAAGAAACAATCTTAATATTTCTTAATATTATACTTATAAATATATCTATTCTATATAGCAATTATAACTTATTTATATAAGATATATATATATTCTCTTAACTTATTAGATTTGTTTCAAAAGTAAAATTTGTTTAAATTAATAAAATCTAATATTTAAATTAAAAAATATAGTAATTTAATACAATTATATAACTAGTAAGCAACTATAAAACTTTATATATATTATAAATATTAAAACTTTAAGTATTAAAATATAATTTAATTTAACTAAAATTTTGTAACTCTATTAAATATAGAAAAAACATATAAGTTTTTTAAGTAAACTTTATCTTAATAATATTAATTTAAGTATATAGAATAAATAAATCTATAAGATTTGCAAGATTTTATAAATATCTTAATCTTTATTAGCTCAATCTATCTTTAAAAATATAAATATATATTTGTTCTTTAAATTTTATATTTTCTTATTATTAAAAACTAGTTTCTTTAGTTGCAAATATAAAGTATTTAAATAAATAATAAATTTCTTAATTTTTTAATAGAATTATTGCTTTATATATTTAAGCTTAAGTTTAATTTTTATATTAAAAATCTTAGATATACTAAAAAAAAATTAATATATCGAAGAAAATAATTTTAAATAATTTCTTTATTTTTATTATATATCTTTTGTATATATTTGTATTATTAATTATATTACTTTTTAATAAAATATAATATAACTTAAGATATTTTCGACTTTTTATTAATATAATTTGTAAGATTATTTTAGATGTAATTTTTATAATTCTTAAATTAGAATTTTAAACTTATATAATTAATATACTTTTATATTAATAACTTCTTATTACAACTAATCTTTTTGCGTTAATTAAATTAATGAGAATTATTAATATATTATATAAGCTAAAGTTTTATAATTGTAAACTTAGTTTTAAGTTTTGAAAGTTACAAGATATTTATATTATTAATATAATATATAATAGTATTTGTTAAAGTAAATAATATAGATTTATCTTTAAAATTAAATATTTTAATATTTTCTTTACTTTAATTAATAACTATACTAGTATTAATTAATTATTTTTATCTAGTTTTAAGATATATTATTTGCGTAACTTTTTTTATGCAATTAATTATTAATAATATTCTAAAAGTTAATAGACTTTTAAGTATATTTGCAATAGCAAATTACTAATAATTTATTAACTATTATTTTTAATTAAGCAATTTTATTTAAATAAAGCAATTAAAATTGTAAAGTAACAATTATTTCTTTAAATAAAATTGCGTAATTAAGCAAATTAAGTTAAATAATATATATAATAATATAATAATAATATTTGTAATAGAATTAATTGCTAAAAAATACAAGTGCAAGAAAATCTTACTTTTCTATTAAATATTTTCTTGTTTATTATTAAAGAGAAATTATATACAAATAATATTTGTTAATGTAATATTAATTTTGCTTAGATTTAGTTTAATTAAACTTTATTTAATATATTATTACAAAGTAGATTTAATACTTTAAGATATATTTTACAATTAAATTTATTAAGAATATTTAATAATATTATTAACTAAATAAAAGATTTAGTTTAAAATAATATAATATTTAAATTATAAAATTTCTACTAATTTAATTATTAGTAAAAATATTCTTAAATTATTTTCTACTATCTTTTAACTTTAGAAATTACATACTAATTCTAAGATCTTAGAAAAATTTAAAATTTAAAAAATTAATAATTTGTATAGTATATAAGTAAAATATAATATTAGTAATTTATTTTATAAAAAAAGTTAATAGTTTTTTAAATAACTTTATATAAATTAAATTAAACTAAATAATCTTTTATAATTTTATATATAATATAATATATTTTATTTAAATTATAAGAAATTATAGAAATTATTATAAATAGTTTTTCTATTATTTAATTTAAATTGGTTTAATTCTATAAATAGAAAATTTAATTAATTAATTTTAAACTAGTTATAATTAAATAATAGAAAGATTACTTATAGTAATTTTTTGTAATATAAGTAGAATTTATTATAATAACTATATATAATTAAATAAAATTAATTAATTTAAAATTATTTCTTTAGATTTATTTAAGTTTTAATAAAAGTCTAGTTTTTAAATTATTATTAATAGTATAAATAGAAATTGTTTAACTCAACTATATATAAATATAAATCTTAAAAGTTAATATAAAAAGTTAATAAAATTAATACTTTTATATCTAGAATATTAAGTAATTACTAGAAGAGAATTAGACTAATTGCGTTAATTTGAAAAATCAAGTTTAATTTACGAAATTGAATTGAATCTTAACAATTTAATTTAATTTCTAAAGTTAAAATTAACAATTCGATTTAATTTTAAAAGTTAAATCGAAAATTAACTTAAAAAATTGAATTAAATTGTTAAGACTATTATTTTTAGTAAATTTTATTATTTTTGATAACAATTAATTAATAATTTAATAGAAATTGTTAAATTAATTAAATTAATTAATAAATATATTAGATTGTTTTTATATTATATATTATTATTGTGCATTACTTAGAAAACAATTAAAAAAATTTATATTTATATTAAATTTATATTATTTTTAGTATTCTTAATATTCTTGACAATTTAATTCGATTTTAATTTTTAAAATTAAAAATTAACTTAATTCGATTTAAATCGATTTAAAAATAGTTAAAATTAAATTAATTTTCGATTTAATTGTTACGCTAATACTTTCTTCGAAGATATTAAAGAGAATTATGCTTTGAAAAGATTTGTAAACGTCTTTAGACAATGTAAGCAATCACTTAATAACAAGAGATTTGCAACTTAAATCAATCGTAACAATAAGTCAAGACTTAAGATAAATTGAACACGATTCATAAGAGAGTCGTATTTGAGAATCTATATACTAGAGAAATTCTTCTTTTGCTTAGTATGCTTAGTGTGTTTAGATTCTAAGCACATTGAGCTTTCTAAGCACTCTACTTAATATGTTTAGTTGTTAAGGTCATTAAATATGTTAAGTCTATTTGTATTCGTATCTTGTACTACGAAGTTCTAAGAACTTCTTATACTAATTTAGTTCTAAATAGAATTGTAACACTATCTTTTTTCTTAAAGACTTTCGTCTTAAAAGCAAACTTTCTTTTTTATTATGTCTAAGATATTCGCAAGTTTCGCTCGTTAACTTAATGCTATCGCAAAGAGAAAGCGAATAAATCGTTATATAAAGATGCGCTTTTGCAATGTTTGTTTTGATCAAGATACTAGATGTTTAATTATTAAAAAGTTTTCTCGTTGCATAAAGTGCGAACGCTTTAATCGAAAGTGCGATCTTGCTTTTTCGAACAAGAAAATAAATAAGACGATAAATGTTGTTAAAGAATTAAATAATAAAATTCTTGAATCTTAAATAAGAGTTCGTCGTTTAAAAAAGCAACGCAAACACTAATTGCAAAAATTAAAAGCGATGAATAACGTAAAGACACAAAATATTCTAAAGCTAAAGGCGAACGAACGAGAAAAGAAGAAGAAATAAACTAATTCGTGCATTATTCTTGCTTCTAACAAAGAGTTCTTTGATCTTAATTTCGTTTTGTTTAATTTGTTTTCTTAAATTATGAAAGAGCTTTTGCAAGATTTTTCTTTCGAATTGACTTTTATTAGAACTTCTAAATAAGATTATAACAATCGTCAAGATTCTTCTTTAGCTCTTATGTGTTTTCGAAGATAAAATATTCTTTTCACTTTATAAAATAGCTTTGACTTTGCTTCTTCAAAATTCGTTTCATCTTATATTTACTTTCTTCTTAGAGTTTGTAATGAAATGTTTTCTATATAGACGTATTGAAGTCGACTAATTCCAATAATAAGATATAAAACACTAAAAATACTTTGACGTTCTTAAGTAAATTAAGTTTATAATTGATTGATTTCTTTGTCTTCTTAACGAAAAACGATTCGACTTTGACATAATTTAATTTTTTGCTTAACTTCCTTGTCTTAAGATTTTTCGTAAAAAGATATATTTTATTTCTCTCTTTTAGTTGAGATGTCGTTTTTCGTTTTTTGTTCTAATACTTGATTGATCTTTCTTGCATCTTTGAGATGTTGTCGTATATCTTTTTTAATGTCGCTATTCTTTCAATGACTAATTGTGCTAATAGATGTGTGCGTTTTTTTTCGAAGAGATTAAATTCTTTGTTATAGTTGACGAAGAACGAAATGATCTTAGTGATATTCGAAATCTTTGCATTAAGAGTTAATTGCGCCATAGATAAAAGTAATATTCAATTGTTATAAATATTGTTAACGTAGTGTCTTAGATATTGCTTTAAACTCTAATTTGTTCTTTCTATTTAATTATTTGTGATTAAATAATAGACAATGAACATTCGAAGTCTTGTATCTAACATTAAGAGAAATGTTTTTTAATAGTTAGACGTAAAGAGCTTGTCTTTGTTACTAGTTAATTCTTTGAGTATATTATAATATTTGATCAATCGATCTAGTACGATGTATTTTAGTTGTTCTACTATAAATTTCTCTTTGCATGCGATAATATGTGAGTACTTAATAAGTTTGTCAATTATTACTAGTATCGAATTATATTTCTCTTCAATTGCTAGATTCGTCGACTTAGACAACTTAGTAATGAAGTTTATTGTAACTTCGTTTCATAACGATTCAAATAATTTCTAATACTAAATTTTGCTATATTGCGCATATGTATCATGTTTGTTCTACTAATAACTAAGACATCGTTTAATATATGTCTCGACAACTTGTCTTATATTAAGAAACTAGCAATGCTAACGCAAAAGCTAAAGTGTTTTAATTATCTCTAGATGTTTTTGCAATAATTTATCATGATATTCTTTTATACATTTGTCAATTTTGTTGATAAATATCTAGAGTTTTTCTTTCTTAATTGGAAACTTCTCTAACTTGTCTCGAAAAATTCGTAAGATTGCGTTTAGCTTATGTTTATTAACTAATAATAATTAATCTTAATTAATCTTAAGTATGTTGTGATTAAACAACTTTTTGTTTTTATATAATTACTTCGCCTGCTAAGCGCGTCTACTTTGTCATTTTCTTTCTCTAAAATATACAATATTTTAAACTTGTATTGTTCTAATTTCTCGAATTATCGCATTTGTCTTTTGTTAAGTTCTTTTGTCGTAATAAAGTGCAATAAGTTTTTATAATTCGTTAGAATAATGAGCTTTGATGCTTCTTCTATGTATACTTTTTATGCTTTAAGGGCTACTACTATCGCAAGTAATTTTTTGTCATGTATGTCGTAGTTTTGTTTTGCTAACGAGAGTTTTCTTAAGTAGTATATCATTAAGTGCTATATGTCTTTATATAATTAACTAAAGCATGCATCGATAACTAGATTTAATGCGTTTGTTTTCATTTGTCTTGATTTCTTGAAATCAAACATCTTAAGTATTAGTTTCTTCAAGCACTTTTCTTTCAATCTTTAAAATGTTGCTTCTTCGCGTGATTCTTATTTTTAAAACGTATCTTTTCTTGTTAGATTTGTTAATGATATCGATCTCTCTAAGAAGTTCTTAATGAACTTTCTATTATACTAAACAAATTTTATAAAGATCTAAATGTTCTTAACATCGATTAGCGTTAATTATTCTTTGATTGCTCTAATTTTTTCTAGATTCATTCGAATTTTATGTCTTTTTATAACGAATTCTAGAAAGTTAACTTTCTTTTGATAAAATTCGCATTTCTTTAGTTTAAGACGTAAGTCTCTTATGTTTAAACATTCTAATACTTGGGAAACATGTTGCACATGTTTCTCTAACGTAATTAAATATATTATGATGTCGTTCAAGTATGCTATGACAAATATATTCAAGTATTGTCGTAACGCATCGTTGATCATTTTCTAATATGTTGTCGAGACATTGATAAGTTCAAACGACATTATTATGTATTCGTAAAATTTATATCGTATACAAAAAGCTATTTTCTATTTCTCTTCTATCTTTATTCTAATCTAGTTATACGCTTCTCGTAGATTCAATTTAATAAAGCATTTGACTTCGAATAGTTAATTTTAAAGCTCGCTAATATTTAATAGTAAATATTAATTTTTGATCGTTATGTCGTTTAACTTTCGATAATCGACACATAAGCGAAGTTCCTCGTTCTTTTTAGATGTAAAGAGGATTAGATATCTTGCTCGTAATTAGAATTTTTTAATAAAAATTTTTTTTTTCATTTTTTGTCAAATATTTGCGAAGTATTAACAATTCTTTCTTCGATAGAACGTAAATAGATTCAAACGTGAGTTTCTTGTTTAATTCAAGTTTGATCTCGTAATCTTACGATTAATGTTTAGATAAAACTTTTGTCGTTTTCTCTTCCTAAAATAGATGCTTTCATCTATTATATATTCGTAATATTTGTTTTAGCGATTTCCTCGTTCTATTAAATATTTTAAGGCTCTTAGAAGATTCGCAATTTTCTTTACTTACTTTGTCTTTATAATTCGACTAACTTTTATCAATGTTTGACGAGTCGAATTGTTGTTAATCGTTTTTGTATAAGATAACAAGTTCGCTTCTTGCGATCGAATTTCGACTTAATCTTTTATCTATTATCGAACGTTGTCGATGCGTAGATTGAATGTGAATTGCGTAATCATATTGCTCAAATTTAAGTACTCGTGTATTCTAATTAATTTCTAGATTGTGTTACTTCAATCAAGACATTTCTAAAACGATATTATAAATAATTATTCTCACTATATTAAAGATTAGTTTCTCGTGATGTTGCTAAATAGCTATTGATAGTGATTTCGTTTCTTTGTTCACTCTTTCATTCTTGTCAAGTAATAAGTTTTTATCTACAATCACTAAATTGTAAGCGTTAAGTTTCTTTCAAATAAAATATTCTTTTCTCTCTACAAGAGCTTTAGCTATAAAATTATCTATCGCATCAAAATCGATCATTGCGATGAGTTAACGATCATTAATCTTAATTAATGTGATAAAATATCGTGCGTGTGTTGTTAAGTTTAGTTGTTATTGTTGAGCTAACATATTGCATTTCTTTAATATGCTTTGTATTAAGAAATTTGAACTTTTTTCTATTTCTATGTTGCGACTTCTGCTTCAAACGCCTATTTACGCTAAGTTTTCTTTCGTTGCTAGATTATTAACTTTGACTTTCTAGAGAATTAATTAACTTCTTCCTTTTCTTTTAGGTAAGTTTAGCATAAGTCGTTGTAGCAAATGATTCAACTAAGTGTCTTATATTTCTTTGCTTTCTTTATCTTTTATCTAAATAAATTAACATTGTTTAGTTGTTGTTCGATTTCATCAAGAATGTTCTTTTCTTTAGTGGCGTCGCTTTCTAGCGCTTTCTCGCATTTGTTTACGATTTAATTAATTTATTTTTTCTTCGATGAACTAGCTAAAGTCTCGAGATAATTCGTAATGTTTTTTAGGCATTCATAGAAGTTATTGTAGCTATATTCTTCGTCTAAGTCGATAACTAGATTGTAAGATTTAATAGTCTTCTAAAGTGCTTAATTGACTTCTTGCGTAGATGCGAGTGCCTTATCTAATGATGTTTTATCTAGAACTTTCTATAATTGATTTAGGTTCTCTACTAGATAGTAGTTGTCGTTCAATTTAATCTCGAGGATGTTCGTCTTTATGTCAACTTGCTTCCTAATGTCGTTCTAGTTATTAAGTATCTCTCTTAACATAGCATTGATTTGTCGTGAAATTATTAAGTTTTTCGAACGACAATCTTTTGCGAAGTGGCCCAATTTGCCACATAAATAGCACGTTTTCTAGAATTTATTATCTTGCTTTCCCTTAGAATTTTTTTCTTTACGTCGTTAAGTAGAGTTCAATTTCATTAGTGCAAACTCGCGATAATCTAGATTGCTATATTTCTTAAAATGATCTTTTTTTGCGTAATAATCGATCGCTAGTCCAAAGAAGATTCTTGCTCTTTTATAAGATTAATCATATTGTTTTTTCATAGCTCTCTTATACAACTTGTCGTCTACGTCGATTGCTATTTTTACTAAAGTTTAGATAGTGTTGAATCTTGCATCGCTACGTATAAGTTCGTTCTTGACATTCTTCTTTAAGTCTCGTTTGAACATTATTATTAGTAATGCATTGTCTTAATTAATTAGATTTGCGTATTCTTGAAATTTGGCGACGTAGTCTATTGCTAATGTTTTTTGCTACAAATGCTAAATGACTCGTTTCGCTATTTATTTTTCGTTAAATATTTCAAATACTTGTCGTAGTTCTTTCTTGAAGATATCGAAGTTAATGAAGATCTCTCTTAGATCTTCTTCATTCTTGAGATGCTTTCGAAGATTTAACTTCAATTAATGTTGAATTCGTTCTCGAAGAAAAGTAGAAGTTAACAAAGTTTTCTTATTTTCTAAAATAGAATAAAACGTAAAGCAAATTTTAATTTGCGTGATTCAATTCTTTAATTTAGTTCTATCTTTATAATATTTGTCTAGAGCATTAATCTTGATTTTTGATAAAATTTCTTCTTCATTGTTAATATTGTTGTCGTTATTGTCGATCTTTATAAGATTTAACACGAGTTGTTTTTTTTTTGTTGTGAAGCTAGTGTTTGGGATAGAGACGCATTGACCTAATACAAACATTCTTAAAGTGTTCAAAGTGTTACGCTAGTACTTTCTTCGAAGATATTAGAGAGAGTTATGCTTTAAAAAGATTTGTAAACGTCTTTAGACAATGCAAGCAATCACTTGATAACAAGAGATTTGCAACTTAAGTTAGTCGTAACAATAAGTTAGAACTTAAGATAAATTAAACACAATTTATAAGAAAATCGTGTTCGAGAATCTATATACTAAAGAGATTCTTCTTTTGCTTAGTATGTTTAGTGTGTTTAGATTCTAAGCACATTGAGCTTCTTGAGCATTTTGCTCAATATATTTAGTTGCCAAGGCCATTGAGCATGCTAAGCTTGTTCGTACTCGTATCTTGTACTACGAAGTCCTAGAAACTTCTTATACTAGTCTAGTTCTAGGTAGGGTCGTAACATTAATTTCTAAAGTTGAATTGTCGATTCAAGTTAATTCTAGAAGTTGAAATCGAAAATCGAATCAACAATTAATCTAAAGAGAGTATATATATTAGAAATAGAAATATAGTTATCAAAAATAGAAGTATATAGAATATTGACTATATATTGATTAGACTTGTACATAAGCGTCTTAATATAAATCTAGAGTGCTTGAATACTAGTATAGTATACTCGAGACTAGAGGGCCAAATCCTGGAGAATGAAGACTGTCTAGCAAGACAACGTGACCATCTCTTTTCTTCTCAACACAGATCCCCTGCCAGCAAGGCCTCTACCACTTCCAGGGCAATCCTGTAATCCTCTGCCAGAGCTAGAGCTGCCCCGAATCAAAAGACCACTTCCAGTTCATGTCTTCGTTGATGCAGCTGATTCGGAGGGTTCCAGAGATACCATATGCAGCAATAGTCATCCCCGAGGATGTAAATCCAATCGTGACTATGCTCCTGCATATCCCCCGAACTGCTCATCGAGTCCGCAATGTTACAATCGCGCAGTTCATATACAGTCTACAGCATCCACATACGCATGCGCCTGCTGTTCGATACGTGCGTCAATCTTCGCGCGGAGACTATTACCGTGAGAGCATTGAATCCACCGGAATGTGAGGGGTGATGTGCTCGTACTTCGCTACCCGTGACCATAAAGACAAGGACCGACGGGGAACCGAGAATTTCCCGAGGCACTGAATTTACCAGCAGACTTCTCTTGTCGGTCAGCAACGAGCTTGTTTCTGTGAGCTGGCGTCATATATCTAGAAACATCACTGTCAGCAGCATTACCATACATTCAATCTCCCTCGAAAAATGTCGAAACCATTTTTCCTACTCCTACTTTGCTCCTTGAGCGTACTCGCACATCCAGCACTACACTGGGCTGGTCGACTTGTCACTCAACTCGAAGAGAGCCCTCTCATACAAGAAGTAGCCTTCTCAGTTGAGACCGTGGGCGCACTCCCAGAAGAAACAGCCCCACAAACATCCAAAGCCTCTTCTGCATCATCACGCGCTCCCATCGCGGAAGTATATCGCTTCCAAGACCAAACCAAGTTGGAGAATCTAGCCACTCGATCGAACGGCCAGCTAGTCCTTACAGCCGTAAGCGACCCCAGTGTCTATCTCCTCGATCCCAGCAAACACAATTCAAAGCCACAACTCATATACCGTTTTCCGCGAGCCACCAGTATGACCGGAGTCGTCGAAACAGCCTCAGACGTCTTCGTTGTCGTTGCTGGAAACTGGTCGGTTACATCGTTTGAGGGGATTCCGGGATCATTTGAAGTGTGGTCCATCGACTTCAACACCCGGCAACCGACGGTCAAAAGCATCACGACGATGCCCGCAGCTGCTGGTCTGAACGGGATCACGAATTCCCACAATTCGGAAACTACTGTGCTCATCGCAGACTCGGACGTCGGCGCTATATGGAGGCTTGACACTGTCACGGGCCAACACGAGATCGCTTTCAAGGACCCTCTCTTTACCAACTGCACATCACGGTTACCTCTAGGACTGAACGGTGTCTTCATGTACGAAGGGAGATTGCACTTCGCCAACTCAGCTCTGAGGATCTACGGCCGAGTCCCAATCCAGCAGGACGGCAGTGCATCCGGAGAAATCGAGATCGTCGGGAGAGCTCTATCGGCCGCCACGATCTTTGATGACCTCGTCATGGACTGGGAGGGGAACGCCTGGGTTGCGACGCACCCGAACGCGGTGACGCAGATTACGTCCCAGGGCAAGCAGAGGAATTTCACGGGAGGCGAGGTGGAAATGCATAACCCAACGTCGGTGGCGTGGGGGAGAGGCTCGATGGAAGCGGAGAAGACATTGTATGTCACGACCAACGGTATGTCAGCGCAGGGTAAGTTTTTCGGAGCGCAGGTTGTTTCTCTCGATACTCGCTTGATCTGAGATGGCACCACGAATTTCATAGGAACGGATGGGATTCGACTCGAGATTGGCAGTGGGTATGAAATGCTGTGTTGGCCGGCAAGGGGGATATTAGTGTATAACGCTCCTTTTAACTGGTGCGGGTCATAGTTCGATGATATTTAACACCTGCCTCACGGTCACTATTCAACAAAGACCTGAGGCTATTGGTCGTTATCGGCGACAGCACGCTCGGCGGTCGTTCAAGAAATTATATTAAATTTTCTTGGTGCTCCATTCATAGACTTGTACATAATATATCTTAGAGGAGAGACGGTAATGAAAAAGTAGAGACTCAATCGTTATCAAAGGCGGATCAGATAATTTGATACAGATCTATCTTGAGGCATAGGATAATCCGGCCTTACAGACTAACAATCATTACACTATGTGTTCGTGACTTTGTATTGTGTTGGAAGACCACCTGTGCAAGAGAACCCTTCCAATTTAAAAATATTCTTCATCTCGAGTCCCGCGCGGCGATGGACTTGGGCGAAGTCTTCAACTGCATGTCGCTGCCTGCGAGAAACGTTCAACCAGCTGCTCCTATGAATATCCAACCAACAGCCAGACCAAATGAAACCGCCCTTACGTTCCTATCTCCCGGCTGCCTCACTAATGCTTGGGTACGTTATAGGTCGCCTCCAGGGCATTGTAGTGTGAGAAGAGTTTGTGAGGATCGTATCGATTCTTCAACGCATTGAGCCGCGGCAGCTTCCGCTCAGAGTACCATCCCAGCGGTCCCTCATCGCCGTGCCCGTAGTTGACATAGACTTCGATGTTTTTGGTGCTAGCGCCGCTCGTGGGAATGAAGTGACTTCACACTTGGCGACCGACGTCCGAAGCGGCCGTGGAGAGGTTGCTGGATTTGTGGAAGCCGACATCGAGGACACTAGCGTTCGGTGAGCAGCTTTTCGTGTCTTGGATGATATGGGTGGGGGCCAGCGGAGAGATGCGGTGGGAGCTTGCGACTTACAATCGTGCCACGGCATTCCGGTATGGGTAGGCGGTTGCGTCGTCGGGAATGGACTGAGTGACTCGAGAAGCGTACATGTCTATCGCGAGGAACGTCGAGCGGAAGCCGGGATACTGTGCGTACACGTTGTCCATCAAGTCCACCGCGCCAACAAGGGTTGGCACATCGATCTGATAAAGATTCAAACCCCAAACGCTGTGGTAGTTTCCCTTGATACAGGCAAAGGCGTCAATGCCAAATTTCGACTGAGTCTCGATGTCTTTCCAGGGTATCATCGTGATGTTCTTTTGAAAGGGGCCAATGTCGATGATGGGCTGGATGAGCGCCATTCCCTCTTCTAATGGACCGACATAGATAAAATTGGCAAAGAGATAGGTCTAGGGGTATGTTAGTCGGCTCCTTAAGCCCGTAGATCGTTTGGAGAGGTCGACTTACGCCTCCGAAAGCTTCGTTGTAGGCGATTGCTATATCTATCGAGAAAGCGTCTGGTAACTTGCCGGTAAAAGACCGCGCAAACTCGTATAGTGAAGCATTCTGACTGGCGTGGAACCTGAAGTCTGCGTTCATGGCTTGTCCTTTATTCGTGTAATCGTAGACTTGATACGTGGCCGATGTGACGATGCCAAAATTGAAGCCAGCTCCTCGCATGCCCCACCAGAGGTCCGGATGGCTAGTTGCCGATACGTTGATCAGGGAGCCGGTACCAGTCACCATGGTGACCGATTGCAGAGCGTCGATTTGAAGACCATGCAAACCTCCATAGGGTCCGACACCCCCGCCCAGTGTAGCTCCAACCATGCCTACGCAAGAGCATGATCCGACTTCTGGAGAAATTCATTAGCAACATAATCGCGAGTTGTGTAATTGTCAGCCTACGCCACTCTTTCCCAGCGTCGTACAGTGGACCCGTTATATTAGCGAAGTGGACAGAGCCGCCAATTGTCAAAGTATTGGCATTGGAGTCGATGGAGAAAGTGTTGAAATGGCCCAGGTCGATCTCGATCCCATTTCGAACCGTACCAAGAGTCGCCGAGTAGCCGTGTCCACCACCTGTACCGAGGAAGGCTATGTTTTTATGGTAGGCATATGCAATCTACTCGCCGGAACGTCAGCGGTAAGTGCATGGAGATGTTGTACGAATGTATCACGCTTCGTGGAGGAGAACATACGATGGTCTGGACATCCTGGTCGGAAGCCGGTTTCACGGATATAACATATGTTGGCGCGCTGAAAGCGTTCCATCGTGCCGTGGTTTCCAGGGTGTAGTTGCTATGTGAGGGGAGGTAAACTTCCGCAGCCTTGGAGAGATGAGTCTTGAAGTAAGCGGCTATCTCTGGGCCTGTATGGGCGATTACTGTCGCAATGACGGTGGAAAGAGTGAAGATGGACCCCGAAAAATGCATGTCTTTGTCAGTCTTGATTCGGTTGAGAGTTGATCAAGGGAAGTGCAGTTGTTTACCTTATCTCAATGTCTTCATATCGCCTTTATCCAAATCCTAGAAACAATCTCCGGTTAGACTTGACTGGTCAATCTTTTCCATCAGGCCTCGAACGCCCTCGGCACTTCAAATCTATGACGATGGGATCTTCCTAGATAAGAGTAACGAACAAAGGAGGGTGTATTGTGGAGTGGGCCACCCTTTACCTCGGATTCTTAGCGGAGCCCCCGTGCATCCGGGATACCGTACAAGTATCCTCAGGACTTTGATAGACTCGCCTTGTTACCTCTTCCAACATCAAGGGCATCGTCTAATTTGTATAGATACAAAAAGGCGCGGCGTATAAAGGTCAAGGCATATGTTTCTGTATGGAAAGTAAGAGGTCTTCTCCCAGTCACATACGGTTCTTCGAATATCTCGTATGCGTACGCGGGGTGAGCAATGGCGAGAAAAGTAGCTTGAAGGAGAATATCAGCAGCATTGCTGAGGTGCCGAATGCGAAAGCCAAGAATCTGTCGTTAGTACGATCGACGATGCTTGAAGGGGCCCCCTTCCCGCAGGTAGGGTATATCGCCTTTCAAGGCCAAGTGTGTTCGAAAGTTCTTCTAGAACCTCGAGACTCCAGAAGCTTAAAGAATGAGGTATGCCACACCACACGAAGACGAGGTCATGCTCGGACTCTCTGAGCCCTCGGAATCGTCCCGATTCGAAGAGCAAGGCGATCCTCGGACTCGATGAAGCCTCGATGTCGCCCAGACTGGAAAAGCGCCTGATGAGAGTTGTGGAGAGTCTGAGCGATTTGTCGCCCTGGGGTCGGGGCAGAAGTTCGGAGTGGCTACTTCGGAGGAATTTAGTACAAGAGGTTGTTTCGGAGGATATTAAAGTATGTTGTAGCGTCGCCCTTGGAGTCAGCCAACCATTGCGAATCGGGTCCATTCAGAGGATCGCTAGCCTCGCGCTATAGTGCTTGTCCCCACATGATCGACGCGCCCGAATCCTCCTCGGTACCGAGTATCTACCGAAAGCGGCATTTGTGCAACGCTTGGTTCTGAATGGCCCGGGTCTTCGTATGTGAGCGCCTTGGCTCATGTACACGCTGCGCGCAATGGTGACCTCCGCGACATGGTGATTCCATGCAGAGCGAGAACCAAGTGGGTTTGGCAGTCGTGATCTCCCTCTTTCGCCGAAACACCGAGCAAGTCGTCGATGAGCAGGGACAGGCGGCGGGTCTGCGACAAATGGTGGGAGCGGGGAAGTCTCTGTTGCTCCTGTCACTGTTGAGCAATGAGGCAATAATCTGCGTTCGGCGCCTGCGGTCCCAGTCCCACGGACTCCGGAAATAAGCCTTGAGTCCGCGAAAGTCAAAGTATCGCTCGGAGGTGGGAGAGGAGCCGGAGGGCCGTCCCGCCCGGAAGAGGAAGACCTCATACTTCGTATGCGGAGGGTTAAATGTTAATGCGACACTAAACAGGGGGCTCTAGCAGTCGCGCGATATATCTGCATCCAGGAAAGACTCTCAGCCTAGCCCTAGATGTTTGAGCTTGAAGCTAGATATACTGAAGAAAGCCATATGGATTTTAGCTGCCGTGTGGCAATGTCTATTAGCGCCGCACGAACAATTAACCCTCCGCGTTACGAAGTACTTCGACTTCGCGCAAGGACCCGATACATCGACGGCCGCGTCATGAAGGTAGTTTGCTTGCTTTTAGGATGGAATTCCTTCTTCACGCTGGAGAAACGGCCTGCCTGATGGTCCCGTAAGTAGAGGCGCGAGCCCCTAGACTCTTGCCATTAGTCTCTTGGGCCCACGGACCCTGAGCATCTGCATCACGTGATGAATCCCCTGGTCATTTAAGGTACGGGAGCGGGACGCTCATTCCCTTTCGCCACGAACGGTATTGACTGTTGGGAGTTCAGGCCAGTCAATCACCACACGCGTGTCTCCGATATCGGCCCACACCTGCATACTGTACTCTTTCCCCCCCACTGCCCACAGCCGCTCGCTTCCCAATCCAACATCCCTCGGAGACATAGCTTGACCCTTCTCCGCTAGCCCTCTTCGCTGCGGTCCGCACCTGTGGACTGTCCCCGACGCCTACACGAAAATGTCGATGGAGGTCTTGGGTCGCAAGGTTGGCCCCATTGGCTATGGCCTTGTGGGTCAGTCTCATTGACATTCTCGGTCAAGATCACGAGGCTGATCTCCTATGACAGGGCTGACCCGAGGTCCTGTTCCTCTGCCTGAAGAGCAGGCCTTCGCCGCAATGCACGCAGCGCTATCCCAAAATTGTAATCTCTGGGATGGTGGCGAATTCTACGGGCCCTCGCCAGAGATCAACTCACTCACGCTGTTGAAGAAGTACTTTGACAAGTATCCCGAAGATGCCGCTAAGGTGGTCCTGAACATCAAAGGTGCCCTCCGCCCTGGCATGATTCCCGACGGCAGCCCCGACTTTGTAAGGCAGAGCGTGGAGCGCTGTGTCAAGATGCTGGGCGACAATGCCAAAATCGACATGTTCGAATGTGCACGTCAAGACCCGAACGTACCACTGCAAGTTACGCTGGGCACACTCAGAGAGCTGGTGAAGGAAGGGAAGATTGGGGGAATCGCTTTGAGCGAGGTGAATGCCAATACGATTCGTGAAGCGGCCAAAACTACGAAGATCATGGCCGTGGAGGTCGAGATCTCGCTTTTCTGCACTGATCCCCTGACCAACGGAATTGTCGAGGCGTGTGCTGAACATGGCATTCCGGTTATTGCGTAAGGACACAGACAACTCTACGGTTGCAAAGCTGACAATGTTATTGACAGCTACTGCCCAATCGGCCGCGGTATGTTGAGCGGCCAGATCAAATCCTTTGACGATATCCCAGAGAAGGACATGCGGAGAATGCTGCCGCGCTTCCAACCGGCCAATTTCGAGAACAACATGAGGCTCGTCAGGAAACTGGAGAGCTTGGCTTCCGAGAAATGTTGTACTCCAGCACAGCTGGCTCTTGCTTGGGTCGTCAGTCTGTCGAAGAAGAAGGGAATGCCTACAATTATTCCCATCCCAGGGGCTTCAACAGTAAGCCACACCGTCGAGAACGGAAAAGCAAACGCCGTCGAGCTGAACGAGGAGGAATTGGTGGAAATCGATCGAATACTCGCAACTTGCGAGGTGGTGGGCGACCGATACCATCCGGCTGGTATGAAGTCCGTCAATGGATGAAGCCTGGAACGGGCCTTCTCCAAAGGATTTCTGTTGGAGCCTACAGCTGGATGTATGCTTAGATGTTCAAGTGCTTCTGCTAGTTTAGTAGGGTATCAAGCGGGGCGCTAGCTAGCTTCATTGTCATCAGCGGCCGTGCTGCGGCTAGTGAAGATCAAAACTTCCAAATACCAAGCCTACATCAGCCGTTTGGGCCAGCCTCGGCTAGAATGAACAGCACGATGATGTACTGAATGCTGGCAGAAGCTTTCTCTCGCACCAGTCTTAGATGATGAGAGCGGAGTTGAGCCTAGCAGCTATCTAAAGCAGCCTGGTTGAAGCATTGGGCTAGGTCCGCTTGGATCATCGGTTGCACGACGCAAGATCTCGGTGCGTGAGAGGTGGAAGGATTGAAGGATGCAAGATCTCATTGATATTGCGCTCGAGGGGGGCTGTCTGGCCGTGGAAGATCTCGATCGAATGCCCGTGCGCTTGGTGACTGTCCCGACAGAGCGGATCGCTGCTCCACGTACTGTCGGTCGAAACGATCCGTCCGGCACCAGCCTGCAGTCAAGTCCCTGTGTACGTCGTGGGGGTTTTCTGACGGTTCTCATGCTGGACTTGACCCGCTGTCCGTACTGTCATCGCAACGCTGCAAAGACGTGGCCACTGCAGCACCCGGATTCCCATTCTCGTCACGTAGCAGCTACTCGGCTCAACAAGTAAGCCATCTGCAGCACGCAGGGTAATGTCGTCTGAGGTATTTGGAGAGGATGCGCAGGAAACAGTGGGTCCGCCTGTCGCCTGAGATCCACAGGGCGTGCTGTGGCTACGGTGCTGTTACTGGGCCGAGCAGTCGCTTGGTGCAGGAACTCTGCCAAAGGTGCCACTCACTCCATGCGGCAAGTAGGGCCAACGCATTCCGAGCAGGGCCCGCCATCAGTGCGTCTGACTATAACGCTGGCTTTGGAACTCGGGAGTCTGCTGGATCTCGATGTACGCGCCCAGCGGTTGTCCAGATCCACCTAGATCTTACGGCACCCTGTGTATCAGTTCCGCCGCAAGATAGAATCGGCACAGTGGTCGAAAGGCTGTACTACTTGGCTGGGTTACGGGTGTAGCCATCGATAGGGCCGATACTGGAGGAACCACGCTGGGTGAGGGTCTTCCCTGGTCCAGTATCAACTTTACAACTCGTACCGCCAGGGCCATCACATGAACGACTGAACATCCGGCACACTGAGTCTTCGATTTGCACTGCCACAGAACTTGATATTATCTTATACTGTGCTACCGCTACCTGTGTCACATCCACTCAGATCGCCGATTACTCACTCGGCCGCAGAGCTACATGATCTACGTCCATCCAGGCTGGGGGCTCCCTTGACATGTCAAGTCTCCATGCGGTTCCCATCTCGGAGTAAGCAATGGCTCATACTGAGGCTGCTGCATCTCGTCAACACTCCAATCCCAGTTCGAGTGGTATGAAGTGTGGAGCGTGCGATCGGTGTCGCGGCCAGAAACTGAAGTGTCTGCCTGGAGATCAATTCCAGGGCTTATCGGTCACTACTTGTGTTCGCTGTCATAAAGCAGGCGCCACTTGCAGCTTCAGTATTGCAAAGCGTCCTGGTAGACCTTCGACGCTCAATACTCCTCTACCTCAGCCACGAAGAGACAATGCGGGCGGGAGACCAACAGACGGGAAAGCGCTCTCGGCTCCCATCCTCAACAGAAGCAGCCAGCACATTCTCCACGGTGAGCAAGATGGTCAGGCAGATGAAGACCAAAGCTTGCAATTCCATGGAGGCCAACGCAATGGCCACTTCCCCGGAGAACACACCCACAATCAGCAGCGCGGTGGAGAGCGAGAAGATATCGCTCACGTTCTCCCGCTTAGCCCTTCATCCCATCGCGACACCACGAACACCTCGCACGGGATCAGCCACGAATTTCCTTCCTCGTCCAGACCTTCGACTGCAAATCTGCCTTGGTCTCACGAGAACCTACTGTCCTATTATGATACCGATATGGGTGACATACCGGGTCTCGATCCATTCAGTCCCAAATATGGCTGGCCTTTTCAGAATCATCCAGGGCAGCCCACGGGCTTCCAGACACCGACACCGTCTTCGAGCAAGACAGCCGAATAGTCCAGAGAGGCGAACGTAAGCGCATATGCATCACCACTACAGCCATACTCAGCCAACTCTTTCATCCCAGGCCCGCCGGAAGAGGTCATGGACCTTGACTTGCCAAGTCGGACGCACCTCATAGCACAACCCCGGCCGCCGAGGGCTTCAAGGGCACGAAATTTTAGAGGACGCGACGGGGAGGGGAAGGAGGCACAGCTATCTGCGAGCTTGGAGACCAGCTTAATCGCTACCTCAGTTCCTACGCAGGAATTCGCCGAGGAGCAAGCTGGTACGGACGATGAAGAAGGAACTATATCGGCTCAAGACGTGCAACATCGGCGCATGCAGGAGCTTTCTGAACTAGCCATGGGCCTTTACGCACAACTGCTTGCTAGCGACCCTGAGAATCAGCAGCGTACCTCTGGCGCGAAGGCGACGGCATTTCAAGACCAGCTAGTAGGCAGCGTCCTCAAGAGTTCCGATACCTTCCTCGAATTACTAAGCTCCTTTTTGGCCTCGACCACTCCTGGCTCATCCACCTACTCTCCCCCACCTCCAACCCCTTCCATGCATTCTGAAAAGCCCCCTTGCAGCCCCAGTAATAGCAATGGCTCTTCAACCTTGGCTTCCTTCTTTGACCATGACGACCTGATCATGTCTAGACCGGCACGGCAGTCTGAAGGCGCTGGCGAAGTCCCCTGCAGCCGGTCGTCCGACTCCAAGCCGGCAGCCCCTGCCGATCTGACCACCGTCCTCCAGCTCCTCACCTGCTATATGCGCATCATTCACCTCCACAGCATCATGCATGCCCACTTCCTCGACTACATACTTACCTTTCCCCCACATCAGACCAGTCACTCCACTGATCCACTCCCGCCCGTCTTTCCGGGCATGCAGATAGGCGGCGTCTCGTTGGATCGGTTCGGTACGGTCCAGGTGAAGCTGCTGCTCCAGATTAGTTTGCGTGTGCTGGGGGATATCGAATTGAGGCTGGGGCTGCCAGACGAGTATCGGGTGGGGAAGAAGAAGAGTGGAAGGAAAGGGGTCTTGGAGGCGAGTGTGAGTGCGGATTTCGTAAAGTGCTTGATGATAGAGGAGGCCGGGAGGGGGATGCGAACGGAGTGTGTAAGGGAACGTCTGGTGGAACTGTGGAGGGTTTTAAGTGAATAGCGGAATGCCTGACACTAGAGGTCGATCGGAAGGCTTGTGTTCGACATACGAGAGTCTCTTAGAAGGCAATATAGGGGAAAAATGGCTCTGAGCACGTTACAAGCATTCGCATGTCAGCGTATCGTAAGACAAAGCATGTGACTACCACCCAGAAATGGACCACCAGAAAAACACGGGGAAACCCATAGCGGAGAAAATTCGAGCAAAAGAACCCCCATGATCCAATTCACATTATCCATAGCTCCAGTCCCTGTACGCCTCTAAAGCCCCAGCTGCCGAAATAAAAAATCATACCCAACTCCAACCCCTTCCCACCAACCCTTGTCCCCCTCCTTGAGGTTCAAATCATGAATATGCCTCGCCCCCTTGACCTCTGCCATCCCTACTTCATCACCCCGCTCGCGCATCGCTCCAGCAAAAGCGACTGCAGTGTGGAACGGCACGATCTCGTCCTCTGTGCCGTGGATCAAGAATGTCGGCGTGGTATAAGTGCCCTCACGGAGGTGCGCGAGTGGGGAGATCGCGGCGATGAGGTGCGCTGGCGGAGGCGTCGACCAGGGCTTGCTGTTGGGGGGGCGGATGCCGTTCAGCAAGAGGGGCAAGCCGTTGCCTTCTTTGAAGAGGGACAGGACGAGCTCGGAGCGGGGGTCACCGGGGCGGACCCAGCCGAGGTGGTTGCTGTCGGTGGCGCTGGGGCTGGTGGTGTAGGATGTTATCTGTTGGTGTCAAAGGGGCGATTAGCTTCCCCTGGTGAATGATGCTGAATAGTGTGGATAGGGCTTGAGAGGGTGAGGGAAATGGGGTGCGCGCTTGGGGCACGATCATCTTCATCAACTTAAGGGGTAGAAACGGAGGAAGTTGGATGGCCAGCTTCCGCCTACAGCTCGAGAAGACAGACACAAAGAGAGGGATGGGAAGGGCAAGAACGGTGAGAGCAGGATTGCTTACTGGCTTGGTCGGGAGAGAAGAGATGATGTTGTTCATCGATAGCCGCCGTTCCGGGTACATTTCGGCCCGGCGGACATCAAGATCTAGGCACTCGTCAGCACCAGAGGCCCGAGGGACAGTTGACATGCTTGGCAGTGAGGCTAGGGACAATCATCACCGTACCTCCAGACTCGAAGTCTGTAGGGCCATAGAAGCTCAAGATGGCCGCAGGAGGCTTCAGCCCTGCCTCTTTACTCTTCCAAGCCGTTGTCATGGCCAGATGTCCTCCCGTCGACCACCCTATCACCACGATCCTGTCCACATCGACCGAAACCTCATTGCCTTTCAAGGCAGCCTGAAGTCCTCTTTGCAGCCATGCGTACCCGTCGCATACGTCTGCGATAGGGCCTTCAAGGAGATTGACCTCTGGACAGAGCCGATAGTCGATGCTGACGGGCAAAATGTTGTGCGCAAGGAGGAAGGAGGTCTGGAAGGGTCGAATGGCTTTCTTGGAGAGCGTCATGTGTCCGCCACCATGAATCATCAGAGCTAGAAGATCGAGAGAAAGAGTCAGCAAATATAGACTAGGATCAGTATCAGGAATAAGGGGCTGGTGCTAGCTAAGAGACGAGCATGTACCAACAGGCATGGCTGTTGCCGAAACCTGGGCAGGCAGGTAGATGTCTGCCTCGATGGACGTACCATCTACCTCATTGTACGCCACCGTTTGCACGATAGGTAGTTTCGCTGCCTTGCGCAGGGGTGCTGTCACCTTTTCATTTCTCGACGCCACGAGCAGCCGCTGAGTATTAGACTCCGGGCTCGGACCCTGCGAGTACGATACCCTACTGAAACCGGCCGTGTCGAAAGATTTGACCCATGACTCAGGCGGTTGCAAGGGGTAGGTGGATCCATCATTGGCGAGCCACCAGCCTTCTAGCAATCCGAAGACGATATCGTACCAATCGACCAGCTGCGTCACTTCTGAGAGCACCAGGAAACCTTGGGCGGTGATGATCTCTTTGAGTCTGCTGACCGTCTTCGTCTTGTTTGTCGTCGCGTGCACGCAATTGGTGCCGATGACAATGTCATATGTATCCTTGAGCGAAGCAGGCATGTCGCTTTCCAGGTTCAAGATCTGATATTCCATCCAAGGGTATTTGGCAAATTTGGTTTTAGCCGCTTTTATGAGTGAAGGCGAGATGTCAGTAAATTTGTACGCTACGGGAATACCTGCTGATTCCAACACTTCAGCGAGCCGCGTTGTTGTACCACCAAAGCCGGCGCCCACTTCGAGGATGCGTAGGGGCGTTTCGCTAGACGTGGACCTGCTGGCAGTTGCAACAGTCCGGATAAACGTCACTAATTATTCGGTTAGGGTGGACAGCATCGGAGAGGCGACGTAGTATTCTTCCATGACCTTCTGCGCTCCAGCCCCGCGGAACATAAGGGTCAACGGATCGATCTTGCCAGTCAAGCAGCCAGCTAGCTTCGGGCCAGTCAAGGCCATCAATCGAGCTTCGCCAGCGTACGCAGGGTATGTGGCAACAAATTGCTCATGGAGCGCCCCTGAGGCCTCCGATGGCGTCTGTCCGCTGCCACGGATGAGCTTCGAGCCTTCTCGGACCAAGAGGTCATGCTGTTCGAGGATCTCGAGCAGTCTATTCATGACCTTGACGTGTCTAGGCAGATGAGATATCGAGGGAATTTGCTGCCCTTGTGGGATACGACCAATGTTCGAGCCAAGGGCTTGGAATGCTTCGCAGATGTATGCCAGGAGTAGCTCGTTTTGCTTTGGAGCCACCTTGGCCCAGTAGTCGAGGAACCCACGCTTGGCAGCCGCCTGGTCGAAAGACGCCTCGCATTGGATGAGTGCTTCCATGGGACTGCCGAGCTCGACCCCTTTGTGCTGGCCGGTGGTAGGCCTCTCACTGCTTGGTCCACCTCGGCCTGCTAGCATTGCTGCCTCTGCACTGGTAGCCGGTTGCGAAGATCGTTCTTTGGATGCGCCTCCTACTCCCAGGAAGTCCAAAACTTCTTTCACCGTAGAATCGAGGGTAAATCTGTCATCTTCGATCTCGATATCAAATGCGTTCTCGAGGTCGCCCTTGAGTTCGACCGCCGAAAGTGAGTCGATGCCCAGCTCTGAAAGAGTAGCTTTGCCTTCAATGGATTCGACTGGGGCACCAGAGGTATCCGAAAGTAGCTTCAGAGCAATTTGGAGACCCTGCGTGTTTTTCGAGCCACCATTGCCGTTTGACGGAGGCGATGCCAAGGACGAAGCGGAAGTAACATCAGCTTGAGGCCTTGACTTGGTGGATTTGGATGCCTTCCCTTTCTTGGCCGAAGGAACGGGCATGAGCACTTTTGCGAGAGCTCCGTAGCTGCTATCGAGGAGGTCGTCGGCTGCAATCTCTTTACCAAACTGTGTCAGAAGCTCTTCCGCCAGTTCAACGGCGGCCAGAGAGTCCACGCCTAGGTCGCCGATATTGGAGTCCTGCCGGATCTCGTCGGGAGAAATACCCGTGTAGCTTGCAATAATGTTCCGCAGGCTCGTTTCGGCGCCATCACCGATGTTTCCTGTGGTCTCGGGTTCGTCATCGCTGTCGATTGTTGTCGCACTACTACTGTCGATGCCGGGCGGGGTCTCCGTACCTTCGTCGGACGTTGCTGTGGATGTAGTCTCAGAGGACTTGGCCGGCACCTGTGGAAGACCTTTGTTTGTCGCTGCTGTTCCCTGGGACGGTTTCGCGTTGGCGGAATCCAGGAACCTCTCGAGCTTCGTAATCAAGAGCTTGGTGAACCGGGCCCCTGTGATTATCATTGCCAACTGTCCTTCGCGTGTTAAGACAAATACATCGCCCGCCGCTTGACAATCGCCCGTGGTTGTGAATTTGGTATAAACAGTCCAAGATCTCCGCTTGTGGAAATCGCACGTTGAGGACATCGAAATGTGGTCGACTCCGGTAGCAACGTAGACGTCTTCGCTAGTGACCAGGGTGCTGCTGTTGATGAGAAGTCCTACGACTTGAATGAAGGTGTCTATAGAAATAGTATCGCAGTACTGGAACATTGTGCTCTCTTCGAGACCTATCTTGGCTTCGTCAGAAAGCTCAATATTAGCCACAGCCTCGGTTTTATCCAGGGTAATGTCTTGAATCCCGTGGAGGAAGTCGGCATAGTGGACGACTTGAGCGAACAACCCGTAGGCTCTGTTGGACATCAGCTTCTCTGTATCTGACTTAGTCTCTAACCTCTTGATGCTGCATGCGATCAGTCTCTCGTATGTCCTGAAGTCAGGCTGCGCAGTGAGTACAATCTTGCCTATCGCATGCGTTGAGAATCTCGGCTTCGAGTCCGCCTTGGAACAGCTTTTGATCACAAAGCTCCACGACTGTGAGTTGTCTATCCGTTCGACTGTCAAGGACACTGCTCGATTCAAGTCAACACCCAAGGCTGCTTGGAAGGACAGATCGAGGAAGCCAAGAGTGCCGGCTTCTATGTTACCTTGAAGCAGTTGCACTCCCATTGCTGCGCACTCCATGTACATCGACGCCGGACAGAGTGGCCTTTGCCGAACTGCATGGCCAGAAACGATCTTGGTGAATCGTTGTGTTCCTTGGGAGATGTCGAACACATTGGATCGGTCATTCGTGCTTGTATCCTTTCCGAAGATGACTAGTTTCAACGGGGTTTGCGGTTCCTGATCCCTTTCTACAACCACCATCTTCTTGACTGCGGCGCTCTTCTGTGCTTCCACGACGCGATCGACGTTCTGGAGCCAGTGTCCTGTTGGCTGGAATTGGTAAGGCGGGAGCCAGATCTGCTTGAATGCATGCTTCTTTGGTGGGAGGAAATGCCAACATGTTACTGGTATCCCTTCGCGCCAGAATGCTGCGATCGCGCCAGACAATACATTTGTAGGTCCTTGAGCATCTGACAGTTTGACGGCTTGCAGAATATGAACGTCCGGTGCAACCAGGGCTCTCTTGACCATGGGAATGATCGGTGAATCCATACCAGCTTCCAGCCAGATGCAAGGACCAAGACGGGCTTCGAGGCGCCGAACAGCGTCTGCAAAGTGCACAGGTTCTCGCGCGTGCTGGGACGGCCTTGCTGCTGAAATTTGGTCGCTTGTTCCAGCAGTACACAATTCGAGATGAAATTCTGGCTTGGAGTAGGTCAGTCCTTCGGAGACCTGATCAAGATCTTGGAGGATCCCTTGGGTGAACTTAGAGTGAAAACCATGGGTCACGTCGAGCCGCTGGCTACGTACGCCGGAGAAGCGAGGGTCTCTGGCCAAAAGGCTTTCTGTTCGATCAATCCCGAGCGAACAGCCTACTACGACCTGACTGGACGGAGCATTGTAGCACGCCACCTCAATTTGTGGTTGGGTTGAGGAGCCCTCGTTAATGCTGGCGATGATGCTTTGCACGGTGTCGCGGCCGGCATGGATCACGAGCATGGTCCCGCTTTCTGTGCCCCATTTGGTGGCCATTAAAGACGCCCGGGAGGTGATCAGCTTGAGGCCATCACGCAGCGAGAGCACTCCTGCCGCTACCATTGCCGTCAATTCGCCAAAGCTGTGACCGATTATCGCCGCTACTTCAAGACCAGCATCTATCCAGCATTTAGCACACGCATATTGCATAGCAAAAGTGCCGCACTGCAGCGTTACCACGTCTGTGAGTGGCTCCGATTGGAAAATGGCGGGTATAATTGTGGAGAAACCAAGGCTTTGGATGATAACGTCGCATTCGTCGATGTAGCTCTTCAGAGACGGGATGATCTCGTACAAGCTTCGGTCCATGTTTACGGTTCTCTTCGTTTGCCCCCCGAAAGCGAGGACAATTGGCTTTTGCGCTTGCGGCACCTCAAAGACATGTGAGGCCTCGCTTTTCAGACGTTGGACCAAGTCATCGAGGTCAGAGGTGCATGTTACGAAGACTCGGCGGTGAAGTTTACGCCGTCTGCTCAGTGTGAAAGCTACGTCGCCCAAATGGGGCTTCGGCCTTATCTGTTGAAGATATCGACTCAGATCCTGTGCAGCTGCGTGGAGACTCTCTTGAGATGCTGCGCTCATTAGTATCGGGTATGTTGGTTCGGCGTGAGCTGTCGAAGCTTGCTTGGGAATCGTTCGTTTTTGCGGAGGCCCCTCGCAGCAAATTAAAGCGCAATTACTTCCTCCTGCTCCGTAACTGTTAACACAGGCCGCCAGCAAAGGAGCCTCCCAAGGGACAATTTCCGTAGCTATCCCCATGTTGTCCACTCCTAGTGCAGGGATCTTAGGATTCAAAGATTGGTGACTGGCCTGAGGCGGAATGCCAGCATTGTTAAGCATGGCGAGGACCTTGAGCAGACCTGCTACACCAGCTGCAGTCTCCGCATGGCCAATGTTCCCTTTGACCGACCCAATATTCAACAGACCTCTGTCTGGTCCCCCAAACACTTCGCGAATACTGGCAATTTCCAATGGATCCCCGGCTTGAGTACCCGTCCCGTGAGCCTCGACATAGGATACCTGGTCTGGCTTCATGTTTGCTTGATGCAGGACGGTTTGATAGAGTTTCTTCTGCGCGGGCGAAGAGGGAATTGTAAGCGAGGGAGAGAGACCACCTTGGTTAGTCGCTATGCCGGGAATGACACCGAGGATTTGATCACCGTCCACCAACGCTTGGCTCAGGAGCTTTAGGACGACCAATCCTCCACCTTCGGAACGACAATAACCGTCTGCGGCTTGATCGAAGGGTTTGCATTGGCCTGTCGGACTCAAGAAGCCGGCTTTGGCCAAGTCGAGGAAGTTGTTTATCCCACTCATGATATTGATACCTCCAGTAAGAGCCATGGTACATTCGCCACTCTGAACAGCTTTGCAGGCTCTATTTATGGCTACCAGAGACGATGAACACGCCGTATCCAAGACTTCGGACGGGCCGCTCCAGCCAAAATAGTAGCTGATTTTCCCACATAGGAAAGCTCTAATTGTTCCCGTTGAGGTGTATGCTGTTGGTGGATGGGCATTCGTGTTGTCCAGATATTCCGCGAAGCTGGCGCCGATAAAACAACCAACGCAGTCTCCCGAATCACGTTGATGTGAACTCATGTAACCGCTTGACTCCATTGCTTGAAAAGCCAATTCGAGGAGCACGCGTTGCTGGGGATCCATGTTGAGGGCTTCTTTGGGATTCGTGCGAACGAATGCATGGTCGAATCTGTCCACTTGATCTACGAAATTGCCGTAGAATTTTCTCTTTTCGGTGAACTTGCGATCCTGAGATGCGCGGAAGCTCTCATGTAGATCGAATCTGTCTGCAGGAACTTCCTTATGCTGGGAAGTACCACTGCAAATGAGATTCCAGAGCTCCTCAAGGCTGTTAGCCCCAGGCAGGCGACACGAAGCGCCGATGATGGCGACTGCGTCTCTTGGATAAGAGTAGTCATCCTCCGCTCTGTTGGTCCGGTCCTTGTGCAGACTTTTTGTTGTCAGGGCTTGCACATCTACTTTCGTCACCTGGAGTCGAAGCTTATGAAATGGAGATAACGGAACACAGTCACCAATCCCAAATGTCGCAAGCGTATGGGTTCGACGCCCGGATCTGTAGAGGTCTTCGGCCAGTTTCGTGAGAAGCGTATACCACTCGCACCTGGACGCAAGGATTACATTGACCGTTTCGGTCAAAAGCGTTCCTTGTGTGATAAGATCGCCGGTTTTGTTGGATCTCACGGGTACCTGCAAATTGCTGGCGTCCGGAAGGTGCAGGAGCTCGATCCGTTCACACAGCCGGCACAGTTCCTGAGCGAGTTCACGGTTCTCTGGATTGTGCACTTTGCCGCGGATGTGCATCTCATTGACGAGTAGACCTTGCTCCCGTGCGTAGGTCTGAAGCTTAAGGATGACTGGCACAGGCCCCACAATACTGATTGTCTTTGGGTCTGTGACCGCGGAAATATATGCCTATGCGCGGTGGTCAGAATTCTGTTTTCTTGGGCGAGAATTACGCAGATCAACGAGTAATGAAAAGACGATAGCACGAAAGCTCAAAAGGATGTATAGCCACCAGGGCTTCAAAGAGTATTATTACTTACTCCAGGAAATCTATCGATTAACTCATCTCCCTGTCCAGACCGTCTTGTTCGGACAACAATGGTCGTCGCACCCGGCACAGATTCGTCGTCACCGAGTTCACCATAAGCTCCAATTGCAAGCGCAATCCGTGCAGCCTTCGCCGCGTTCTCCACGACCTCAGCTTCATCATGGGAGGAAGCTATTGCAATTGCTGGCAGTAGGCCACCGCAATATCCCTGGATACCGCCCCCTGCTCGGAGCTGTGCCATGAGTTCAGAATGTGACAGTCCATGGAGCTCCAGATACTGAAAGTATTGGCATGTCTGGATTATGACGAGGAGCGGAAGTGATAGGATCCCGGACATGCGATTGGCGATTTTCGATGATTTCCCCGTGGTCAACCATTCTTCTAAATCTTGCACGTATCTGGGGCCTTGGCCCAAATCGGCAATGTCTTCTCGTTCATTTGCGAGCACAGTCCAAACATCTCGGATGTCGAGCAGCTTTTGCAATAGGGATCTTAGTTGCTCGTTTTGCCGGGCGTAGGAGTGTAATTGATTGAGATAACTCTCCCCAGGAGCTTTGCTTTGGGGGCAGAATACCGCCACTGAGGCCACCGGTGGGCCAGTTGGGTTGACCGACATTAGCGATGTAAGCATGTTGTTGAAACCAAAAGGTTGAGGGTTACTGGGCTACCAATATGGGGATGTAAGATTAAGCTGATAGGTTTAAGTGAAGTTCCACAACGACTGCATTATTGAGGGCTACTATAAGATGGCATCAAAACTGTATAATACTACTCCCGAAGCCGAATTCCCAACCAGAATCATTCATACCGGCGCCGATGGTTTGTTTCGCTTCGCACTTGCACCTGGCAAGATCGGCAGCAATAGAATTATTTTACGGCGTCTTCGGATTCGCAATGACCATGGTAGGTTCGGCTATTACTTCGTTTCACATTATTATCTGATCTCTCGCATCATTGTTCGGCAGGATTAGTACACGGCCTGTCTCCTTTCGGTGCTTGGCTCGGTCCATGGCTATCGTCCGATCCCAACCCTCTGCTGGAAACAGCGTCCGTTCCGAGAGTCTTTCGATTTTCTGTGAATCGCCAATCTCGGTGTTCACTTTGATCGCGAACACTTATCATACTGGTTACTCGTCAGCTGTCGGTAGCCGCGAAACATAATATACCGAACCATATCGGAGTTGCTCTGGTGAGCCCTTCAGAGAAGGTGTTGGGCAACCTGATCTGACAGCTGCGACTTTCTTTTGCGAAGCATCAACAGTGAGCTCTTGTGATCTGCTCCAGAATGGCTTCTACACGACGGTTTGCTTTCTGTCTTCATCATTCGCTGATGGTGATGCTGAATAACACCTAGATATGATAATATTTTCATGCTTTCCAAGGTGGCTTCTTCGCCGTATTTTCCGACCGGCCAAGTCCTGAGTACTGCGAGTGTTATTTTGATACTGGTAGGCATCCATGAACAGGGTTAAGTGGTGCAGAAAAAGCTCATCTGGAGATCTAGTACTTTGTCACGTCTAGCATCTACTTCATCTACTTCCACCCCTTATCTAAATACCCTGGACCCAAAATCACAGCTGTTTCGCGCTTACCATTAATCTGGTCAACTCTTAAAGGAGAAACATGGCAATTCACTGGCAAACTACACCAGCAATACGGGCCAATGGTTCGTATCGCCCCAGACGAGCTGGCTACCACATCGCCTGGTGCGTGGGAAGACATATATCTTGCGAAGCCACTTGCGCCCAAGGATCCATTCAGCCAGACACCACCCATGAACGGAGCCGAGTCGCTTTTCACTGCGGTACGTTAATCATTGATACTTGTCTTCGCGCGTTCCTTACCCCCCCGCAACGCATAAGTTAATATCACTAACACGGGCTCAGGCTGGCGAAACGCACCACAGGATCCGGAAAACTTTCATCAACGCCTTTTCTGACAGAGCGTTAAAGGAGCAATCCCCGATCATCGAGTCTTACTCTAGTCAACTAATAAGTCGGCTCCGCAGAGAAATCGGAAAAAGCCCAAAGGGAACAGTCGACATGGCAAAGTTCTATGGATACGCGACATTGGACATCATAGCAGATTTGACATTCGGAGAGTCATTCTATGGCTTAGAGGGCGACAATGAGCACTCCTGGATCCTAGGCTTCTTCCTTGGCGCAAAGTTCGGCTCCGTGAGAAATAGCCTCAGTCGCTATCATCCTATTGACAAGATTTTCGGGTGGATCTTCTTGCGGTTGACAGCGAAAAATAGAGCCACGAGTTGGCGTGTCGCCACGGACAAGATCTCACGACGATTGGAGATGGGAGACCTAGGCCCCTCGAGGTCGGACTTCATTACGCCGGTTGTGGGGAGGCTTGACGAAACGCAAACGAAAGGTGTCACAAGGAAGGAATTGAACACCAATGGGCTCGCGGTCGTGATTGCTGGATGTCAACTAACGACTGTGGCATTAGCCACTTCCACTTATCTACTCATGCGCTACCCCGAGACTTTGAAGCGGCTTTCGAAAGAGATCAGAGAGAGCTTCGAGTCAGAGGCCGAAATTACCATCTCTTCCACTATGAAGCTGCCGTACCTTGAGGCGGTCATCAACGAAACTCTACGCATCCATCATCCTACACCTATCAATCTACCGAGAGTCCTCCCACCGCAAGGTCAAAAGTTGGACGGCGACTGGATTCCTGGAGGAGTAAGCACTTTGCGTTTCCATGCCTTGATCATCCATACCTGTTCTAGAACAATTTGACAGTCTGCTGACTTGTAGCCAGAACATCATCGGCGTGAATTTGCAGAACATCCAGAATGACCCTGACCACTGGGTCGAGCCTCGCATTTTTCACCCGGAACGATTTCTGCCCCAAACCGACTCGAGATACGACAAGCGCTTCGATAGAGAGAACAAGATGGCCTTCAAGCCGTTCTCCGTGGGCGGACGTAACTGCATGGGTGGAAAGTGAGTCTACCAGGTTACGCTCTACAATGCATTTCCCTGCGCAAATCCTCCGCCTGCATCCATGGACTAACTTGCGATGGCAGGGTCTTCCTCGCAGAAGCGCGAATGATTCTCAGCAGAATGATATGGAATTTCGAGCTCGAATTGGCGGATCCCGATGATTGTAATTGGATGGATCAGAAGGCTTATCTGGTCTTTGAACCCAAGGCCTTGATGGTCAAGCTCAAGGAGAAGGCTTCGGCATAGATCCAGAAGGTGCAGCGCTGATATTCAACATATTGGCTACGCCTGTGATGCCCGTGCTCTACTTTCCTTGTGAGATATGTACGCGATAGACGGTCCTGAGACAATTGTCTTTGTAAAAGCTACACTGCATGCATAGGCCATATCAGTGCGCTCAAAGATGACGAACTTTCTATACCCAATGTCCGCAGTAGGAGGTGCACTCTGCATACTGAACATTGGATCCATTACCGCCTGAACAACGACGCAAGACTTCCGACCAAACAGTGATTTCCCCTCAGTTCACTTCCCTCCGCCAATATCGGGCGCACTCTCATTCCCCAGCGCTCATCCACGATATCTCGGTCTCATCCCCGATGTCTTGCAGTACCGAATCCTTCTCAAGCTCGGTTCCCACGTAACTGCAACTTTGCGACCCCTGGTCCTTTCGGTCCGCACGTAGGACCCACAGCCTGCACGAGGAGAACATCGAATTTCAAAGGTTCATGTACGAGTGACGGGGTTTATAGGCGCAATGGTTCGGAGAGGCCAGATAGGTTATGCGAGGAAGTTTTAGTGATCGCAGCTCATAGGGCGCGCAAGGAGACATGAGAGGCGAAATGCACGTTGCATCCATATGCATCTTGTAGTAGGCTAAAGGCGGGTGATGGTCTCGACATACATGATGCATGATGCAAGATCTGCGTTACCCGCTTGTTGAGAAGTCGGGTTCGTTCCGAAGTCGGAGGTTTCGTCTATGCACCGATATGTATCATTCCTTGTCTTGGCCGAATGGGAGCCGAACGCCGAATGCGCACTGTGGTGAGTCGAAACATCACCAGTCCAAGCATTCTTCTATCTCTATATCGACGAAGCATTCCTATCCTGTGGCTCTGTCGCCCTTCCAAGCGAGGAATACGGGACTCCAAGCCTTACCCATCAGCTGTGGTTCCACCGGTACCAGCAACATCATGCCTGCCTTCGAGCCTGTCCTCGATATCCTCAAGACATGGCCCTTAACGGCCATCTCTGCCACCTTTGCTCTGTATATCATCCTCCTCTACACCTACCGCCTCACGCTGCATCCACTGGCCGGCTACCCGGGGCCCCGTCTAGCGGCCATGACCTTGTGGTATGAATTCTACCACGACTTCTTCCGCCGCGGCCAGTACCTTTTCGAAATCTGCGACATGCACGCCAAATACGGCCACATTGTGCGGGTGACCCCTGACGAACTACACGTCAATGACCCTTCCTTCCTGCCCGAACTGATGCCCTCGGGCGGCCGTCGCCGCGACAAGTACTCGCGCTTGATCCAGGTGTTTGGCTTCTCGCAAGCGGCTGGCGCGACGGCGGACCATGATCTGCATCGCACGCGGCGGGCGGCCATGTCGAAGATGTATTCCAAGGACTCGGTGAGGAGGCTGGAGCCCGTAATGCGGCGGAACTTGGATAAGCTGCTGGTCCGGTTGAGAGAATTCCAGGATGACGGCCGGGAGATTAGTCTCTTGCCCATGTTTGGCGCTTTTACCAATGATTTGATTTCCGAGTATGCGTATGGCTTCAGCTTGAACTGGATCGAGGCACCAGAGTTCAATCAGGTCTTCTTTGATATGGTACCGAGTTGTTTCCTCTGTCTTGGTAATCTTAGCTAAACAAGTGAACAGATCGATGGATTCCATGACCTCGGCCCTCTTGCTCTTCATTTCAAATGGTTCATGGGATTTTTCGCGAGTCTCCCTCGATGGCTGGTGTTGAAAATCAATCCGGGATTCGGGACCTTTATCAAATTCAAATTGGTATTATCTCGTGCAGCGTTGTTCCCCAATAGTGATAAAGCTAAATCTCTCGCAGCAATTGTTAAGCAACATTGAACGAGTAAGAAAGGCTCATGGCGAAGGAAAAGACAGCAAAACGGTGTTCGATGAGATCTTCGACAGCAAACTATCCGAGGAAGACAAACAGCCGCTCCGTCTGCTCCAGGAGGCTCAAAATTTCTCAATCGCAGGCACGGAGACCTCATCATGGATTTTAAGCGTGCGTCATGCGCATTTCGGGTCCTTCTTGCCCTCGGGAAAAGCTGACGCGGATCCTAGATAATGACCGTTCATCTCCTTACCAATCCGAACGTACTTGCAAAGTTAAGAGCCGAGCTTAATACTGCCCTCCCCGACCTCTCTGCACCTCTTTCGATCAACAAAATCGAACAGCTACCGTACCTTACTGCGGTCATCCTCGAGGGCTTCCGCCTCGCCCTAGGTACCAGCCAGCGCCAGACCCGCATTGCTCATGAAGTTATGACCTTCAACGACGGCAAGAAACAATGGCGCATACCTCCCGGCGTAAGTGACATCGCCTTGGCTCTGGACTTCCCAATAACTATATCCCCTGACTGTGTTCTCCAGACACCTGTCGGCATGGCGGCGCCGCTGATTCACCACAACCCAGACGTCTTCGAAAACCCCATGGAGTACCGCCCGGAGCGCTTCATCGAAAACCCAGGACTCAAGCGCTACCTGATGACGTTCTCGCAGGGCTCCCGGCAGTGTCTGGGGATGCAGCTGGCGTATACCGAAATCTATCTGCTGCTTTCGGAGCTTTGGCGCAGGTTTGGCAGCAAAGATGACCATGGAGAGGATGGCTATTGGGAACTCTTTGAGACGGATCGGAGTGACGTGGACATGGCCTCTGATCGATTTGTGCCGTACCCTAAGGCGGATAGCAAGGGGATACGCATAAAGGTACGAAGATAGAGAGTGGTTTCAAGCTTTCCGACGTGGAAAGGGCGTTATTCGGCTTTGCCTTAGACGGGGAGTCTGCTAGATTACGGCTTCTGTGCCGTCCATAAATTGCGGGTTCGAACACGAGTGTATCTGAAGCTTTGGTGAGGAACTATCTCTTCGATGCTGCTTCCGGCAGCTCGTTGGGCCCTTCCTAGACGAAGAAATGCAAATGAAACCTTAGACCTACACTGTGACTCGAGTGAGTGATGCTCGAGCAAAACGCGTCACATTTATTCTGTGACTCCCGTTTAGGAAACGACTTGACGCCATAACGATGGAAAGATCGACCCTAGAATCTTGACCAAAAATCAATGCGTGCGAAGCCCCGCCAACCAAAACAACATCCAAACTGTAACCCCAATACCAAACCTATAATCTGGAACAAGAAAATATAGTAGGGTGAACTGACGCCGTGGGCCATCTAACGATGTTCATGCTTATTCCAAGCCATCCAGTCACTTACGTGAATGCTTTCGCAGAGTCTTATTAGAGTGATTACAGCAATGTCGCCTTTGAGCTTATGAACTGCACTAAGATCGGAGTAAGCCCTTCGTTTTCTTGACCTCGTTCTACTAAGCTCGTTAGCCTTTACAGATCAGGCTTCATCCCGTGCAAATCAATAGGCAGCTCGCTGCCGACCTTCCAGTCATTCAGAAGCACGGAGGAACTCACCCGTGATCGAGGCATTCGACGTCGTGGTAAGTTGTGCAGCCGCTCTTCTTGCGATCACTCGCACGTGACCACGGCCATGTAGTCTTTGCTCGATATGCGTCTTGTGAGGAAGGGGAGACGGTCGCGAGACGGATCAGAGATGACGCTTCGCTGAAGTCGTACTGTGGGCATGAAATCCTTGATCCCGATAGTGGCAGGTCGGATGCCAGTACGAGTGCACAGTAAGTCTTCTCATCGCTATGTAGATCCACATATAATCATTGACGTTACATTTGACAAAGAGACCATATCTTAGCGGGGCCGTGGCAGAGAAGGAGAAATACTCAGACCAGGTGACTGAACGGTTTTGTATGCTCACTCCTTGACACAGATGTGCAGTAAGTCGTTATAATACACATTGCTCTGTGCTCCCTTTCTAATTACCTAACATGTCTGAATAGACGGATATGTCTCCAATGCCCGGGCCCTTACAACTATAAGTTGCACATTGCAGACTAGTGAGCGATAGGGGAAGGCTTACCATGTACACCAAATTGCGATGCTTGATCCTCCATTCATCGCCCACCTTTACGAGGTTATCTTGGTACTGACCATATGAATAATAAACCTAGTATAGTAGGCCATCAATTAGCGAGTGATCCTATCTCCGAATGCACAGCGACTGAGATGGGTTCGCAGGGTTATTTCTTTCAAGCTTTACGGCGCTGTCTTGGTCTAAGAGTACTTCTGACCTTTCCAGTTTTGTTGCCCCTGCCAAATTGAGATGCGGTATAGTACGTAACACTTTTCGCACTACGGCTGCCTTCGAGGATTTCAATAACTTGAGTCCCATAGGCATGCTGCGACAAGACGGGTGCTAAGCTTTGCTTCAGTACGAACTGGATCTGGCTGAGTCCGCGGAGAACGTTCAATGGCGCCGAGTAGTTCGCGACTGCATCTTCGGTAAAGACAAGATCTAGAGCATCAAAATTCTTGCCGTCTATCGCCAGAGGATAATGAGCGAGGGTGTTACGGATCTGGTCCTGAATGCCCGCATCATGTGATTTGAGAGACAGCGGGTAGGCAACGGGCAACGAATAAGGCTCAATCACATTGGTGGTAGGGAATGTGCTTTGTTCTGCTTGTGATAGCATTGGTGCTCGGGCAGAGAGGGATGCTGCCAGAAGGAATAACACGGTAAAATTGGCAATCTGGGTGGGCATGCTCCAGTGGAGAGGCATCTCGTCGATTACTCGGACGACGTTGATAAAGGCAGAAAAGTAAGAATGCGCATACAATGAAGGTTCAATCGGTAACCAACTGGGAATTGGAAACCAAAGCGCTGAACGCTGTGCGGGGCGGACCATTTTCGACTTTGGGCGACCTCAGGCTCAGATAGGCAGGTGTCTCGGCTACAGATTGCTGGAGTGGCTTAGACGCTTCTTTTGGCACGCATAAAGCTGCCCTTTCACAGCTCAAGGCTATGTACGATGACATCCTTCAAAACGCGGGGATGTTCGAAGAGAGGGCCCGATCTTTTCGCTAGACAGAGCAGCTATCGCAACGTTGTTGAATTCAGATTCCTGAACGCCTTTTATGTTCGATCGATTGGAACCCATGGATCTGATCAAGAGTTTCGAAGCTACGCTTAATAATAGTACGGTGGACGGCTAAGCAATCCCATTGGGTGTTCCCTATCTCAGGCACTGATATTCCTGTTCGGCAGTGCTCTTCGAGTCTCAGCCTCAGCTGAACCCGAGGCGGACGTTGCAGAATGCCGTCATGGAATCTTTACAACACCTTCAACAATGCGCTTCTTGCGATTGTCCCTGGGCAGAAAAGCCCCCGCTCCGGATACTGAGCTTCTACTTTCTGATTTGACACCACGCAATGGCTCTCAGACTATGTCTCCTCCCAGCATTGCGACAAGTGGCGACGAGGCTACTCACAAAGAGATTGTTCCATTTCCCCCACGTAAGCCGCTGGGAGGTTCTCAAGTGGCTGGCGCTTCAACGTTATATTGTCCATCTTTTTGGGGACCTCTATTTTGATAGTGAATCTCGGCGTGATTGTTTGGGCCTTCACTAAGTTTGCACGCGACAAAGACGTCGTTACTGTTTATGAAGACTCCTGTTCGAAAGTCAAGATCACCATTACATGCATCCATTTTGCGGTCAACATACTGGGCACTCTTCTTCTCGGCGCCTCTAACGTGTGCATGCAGCTTCTTTGCGCGCCCACACGTGGAGAAGTCGACGCAGCACATGCAAGACACACCTGGGTGGACATTGGCATATCCAGCCTCAGGAACTTGTTCTATGTCGATCGAAGAAAAAGCGCCCTATGGATCTTGCTTGGACTCAGCTCTATTCCCTTTACATTTGCTGTGGAACTTGGCTTTTGTGAATAACTTCAGCGACAACTCTTATGTCTATAATGCGGTTACGGAAGGCTTTCTGCAGGGAGCTCATTACAATACCACACTATCGTGGATAAATGGATACCCTGCTGTTGCCCAAAGCATGCTAGACAGCTTTCGTAATCAATCTTTGGTCTTATTACCCGTCACAGACTGTATCAAAGCCTACGGAAATGAATTCGTCTCCGAATATAGCAATCTTCTCTTAGTTTACGGCATAAATGACGACTACAACTCACTACTACTGCAAATGTCATCCAATAAAGGGGGGAGTTAGATGTGCGACAATCATGGTTGTGTCTTTCCTGATCTTATCCGGCAGAACGCGACGTCCTGGAATTCAGGTGACCAAGACTTCAAAATCTTCGAGATACCGACTACGACTTGGACCACTTACTTTCTTGACGACAGCATAAAGTATTGCCTAGCTGAGAAAGCGAATACTCCATGCCGCCTTGGCGTAAGTCTCCCAATCATGGTCGTCGTGCTGGGCTGTAATGTGGTCAAAATTGTTTGTTTTATTATGACTCTTCTTGTTGGCGACTCTATGTATTCGTTGGTAACCAATGGAGATGCCATTCAATCGTTCTCTCTTCAACCAGACAGTCGTCTCCAACGTCGTTGGCTAGTTTCCAAGAGTGATGTTGATAACAAGCACTTTTGGTCAGGGCAACCCTTGCCTCGCTCGTGGCGAAGCAAACGAAGGCTCTGGGCAGCTGGAGCCACGATAAGTTTTTGGTTGGCAACATTTATCCCGTATGCTACTACCACTTCGTTCCTAGCTTTTGATCTATGCTAACTTTTAGCGAAAGTGGCATCATTCTCATAACCACCATCATCGTTCTTTGTGTCAAAATGGGCTTCTGGGTCGGCGGCAGCGTCGCACTGGTTTCCAGTGGTTTTGGAAAGCCCACTGCAAATCAACTTGTCGGAGACGGCTATCATTACATCTCACCCCTTGCAGCGTCCTTGTTGGCCAACACGTCGCAAATCTTGGTATCCTACATCTACCTGGCATACAATGGCCTCTTCACCAGCATGTTAGCCACCGCGAAGTGGGTTTATTACAGTGTTCGTCGGGGAGGCCTCCGTGTCGCGTGGCCTCGAGGCCAGCAACGAGCTACCAGCTTTCTATCGCTGCCTTACACCTACGCTGTCCCGATCATGATCGCTTCAGTTCTGTTGCACTGGCTGCTATCGGAAAACCTCTTCCTAGTTAAAATCACCTCGTATGAATTCAACGATAGCGAATCTAGCCCACCGATTTCTGCGATGGGCTATTCGCCCTTTGCTATTGTGTTCGCCGTATTGGTGGAAGGGGCAATAGGGAGGTTGCGCAGCTCCAATTGTAACAGTGATACAATTGACGAATTACTAGATTGGGTTGTAGTTGAAAAGCAAGAATACGACTTGCCCAAAGAGGCAATTCGTCAATTGTATCATTGTTACAAAATTTGAAATAATAATACAATTAAAAGTGATTCAATTGACGCTCAAAACGATTGACTCAATTGCTTTTTCTACTTTATCATCATCAAAAGCAATTCGATTTTAATAATTTTGACATTAATAGAAAGCGTAGAACGAGCTTTATAAATAATGCAATTATTTTAGCAACTTTTGTGATAGCGCATTGCGTGTACAAGAAGTGCAAAGAAGAACAATAAATTGTGAAGTTTTGATGTTTAGAATTTCGAATACGAGCGAAGCTTCCCAAATTGCCCAATTCGATCGACTTGACACGAAGGAAAAACACCCCAACGCTTAATGTAAAGTACGATATAGCTCTACAGCTAGCTCTCGCAAAAGCAATTGTATCATTGTTACAATTGGAGTTGCGCAACCTCCCTAATGCTCGTTGCAGTGCTACTAATTGGAGTGTTAAGAAAGTATCTCGCCACAATGCCCTTGACTACTTGTTGTTTAACATCGATTGCAGCTCTTTGCCAGCCTTTAGAGAATATGGCGAAAGACGAACTGACGCTGAAGAGGCTTCAATGGGGCGTGGTTGATCAGGGTCTAAGGACTGATGATTATGGTCAGGTTGAGCATGCATGTTTCTTCGTTGGGGAAGTCGCGCCCTTGGTCTCTCGCAAGATCTATGCTTAGCCTTTTCTTCTTGTACTTGTCGTGAACATCGCTTAGATACTTGGGGGACAGGCGCACGTAAAGAAACCATGAAAGACTTTCGAGATTCTGTCAACGCGACTAAGATGATTCTCACACCCATTTCCATAGACTTCGACAAACTTCTGCATGCAAAGTAGAATTTTCAAGGAGTCTTCGACATTCAAGCCATCTTTTGGAGGTTGTGCTAGTGATTGTGTGATCAATTGAGCGTCCTATCATTAAGGGCGTGCGTGCGACGTCGCCATCTAATTACAAACTTCAAGGACAATCTTAGTAACACTTCGTCGTCCCACTGTGTCGCCTCTAATTAATCTAATCTAACGAAGTCCATCGCTTAGACTTTTGAGCGATCGTGTCTCACTATTATTCTAACGTATATGCGATTGGTCAAAGTTTATTTCTAAAGTGTAGAGTTAGTGCCTTTGCAATTTATATAATCGCGAGTCTTTCTAAATATAACGCTAAACTTAGCGCTTTCACAACGATTATCGTCCCTTGATCTTATTTTTAGATTTTCGATCCCATTATCTAAATTTGTATGTAGATTATCTAAGAGCTTAAAACATATTAATTATTCACAATTCTTATTATCTAAAGTCTAAATACAATAATATACGCTAAAACCTAATATTGCAATTATTTTACAACATAATTTATTGCAAAATTGACTTCGTTATCAAATTTAAAGCTCTTAATCTTCTTTATAATTATTAAATTCTTGTTATTGTTGTCGAAAAGATTGTTTGTATTACTAAAATAATATAACAATAATAACAATATATTTAAAGCAATTATAATTTACTTAATTTTTCTTGTCTAAAGACGAAATCTTCTTAACAAATCTATTCGTTAATAGTTTGCAATCTTCTTAAATATTAAAAGTAACATTTATAAGCATATCTAAACAAATTAACACTATATTATAAAGAGAAATAAAGTGTTAATATATTTAATATTACAATATTATATCTTTTAAAGCAAGAATTAATTAGTCGAAAAAAAGAACAATTTATAAATTTTTAAAGTAAACAAGTTCGCATTATCTAATAAGCGAATATAATCAATTATATAACAAAATAATTAATATTTTTCGATAAATTCTTATTTAAATTCACGACAAAATAACAATATATAACGTACAAGTTTATTAAAACAAACATTAAATAATATTAGAATATTAGAAGAAATAATATATATAATGTGTTGTTTATCTATATTGTAAACAACTATCTATTATATATTAATATCAAAAAGAATTATTATAATAATAATAAACTTTATTAATAAGTTGTTAACAAACTTTTATTTTATTGCAACGTTTATTTAAAGTTGCAAAATATAATTTGCTTAAATAATGTTTTTATTTATATAAATGCTTGTATACAATAAATAATTAAAATCAAAAAACTTTAATTTGTTATTTATTTTTATTTTTATTTTTATTTTTATTAAATTATAATTTTATTAAACTTATGTTTAATGTTTTTAAAATTTAAATGTAACAATATTAACAAATGTTTGCAATCTTTATTTTAAGATAACTTTAAGAACTTTTTGCAATATATTATTAATATATTTAAATATAATAGATTTGCGAAGAAATATTATAGATATATATATATTACGCTAGTACTTTCTTCGAAGATATTAGAAAGAATTATGCTTTAAAGAAATTTGTAAACGTCTTTAGACAATGTAAGCAATTACTTAATAACAAAGAATTTGCAACTTAAATTAGTCGTAACAATAAGTCAAGACTTAAGATAAATTAAATACGATTCATAAGAGAGTCGTATTTAAGAATTTATATATTAGAGAAATTCTTTTTTTATTTAGTATGCTCAATATGTTTAAGTTTTAAGCACACTAAACTTTCTAAACATTCTACTTAGTATATTTAGTTGTTAAGGTCACTAAGTATGCTAAGTCTATTTGTATTCGTATCTTGTACTACGAAGTTCTAGAAACTTCTTATACTAATTAAGTTCTAAATAGAGTTGTAACACTATCTTTTTTCTTAAAGATTTTCGTCTTGAAAGCAAACTTTCTTTTCTATTATGTCTAAGATATTCGCAAGTTTCGTTCGTCGACTTAATGCTATCGCAAAGAGAAAGCAAATAAATTGTCATATAAAGATGCGCTCTTACAATGCTTATTTTAATCAAAATACTAGATGTTTAATTATTAAAGAGTTTTCTCGCTATATGAAGTGCGAACGCTTTAATTAGAAGTGCGATCTTATCTCTTCAAACAAAAAGATAAATAAGACGATAAATGTTATTAAAGAGTTAAATGATAAAATTCTTGAATCTTAAATAAGAGTTCGTCGTTTGAAAAAGCAACGCAAACACTAGTTGCAAAAATTAAAAGCAATAGATAACATGAAGACACAAAATATTCTAGAGTTAAAGACGAACGAACAAAAAGAGAAAAAGAAATAAGTTGATTCGTACATTATTTTTGCTTTTAACGAAGAGTTCTTTAGTCTTAATCTCGCTCTATTTGATTTGTTTTCTTAAATTATGAAAGAGCTTTTACAAGACTTCTTTTTCGAGTTAGCTCTTGCTAGAACTTCTAAATAAAATCATAGCAATCGTTAAGATTTTTCTTTGACTTTTATATGTTTTTGAAGATAAAATATTTTTTTCACTTTATAAGATAGCTTTGATCTTGCTTCTTTAGAATTTGTTTCATCTTATATTTGCTTTCTTCTTAGAGTTTGTAATGAAATGTTTTCTATATATACATATTAAAATCGACTAATTTTAATAATAAGATATGAAACACTAGAAATACTTTGACATTTTTAAGTAAATTAAGTTTATAATTGATTGATCTCTTTGTCTTTTTGACGAAAAACGATTTGACTTTGACATAATTTAATTTTTTGCTTAACTTTCTTGTCTTAAAATTTTTCGTAAAAAGATATATTTTATTTCTTTCTTTTAATTGAAATGTCGTTTTTCGTTTTTTGTTCTAATATTTGATCGATCTTTCTTGCATCTTTAAGATGTTGTCGTGTATCTTTTTTAATGTCGCTACTCTTTTAATGACTAATTGTGTTAATAGATGTGTGCGTTCTTCTTTAAAGAGATTAAATTCTTTGCTATAATTGGCGAAGAACGAAGTGATTTTAATGATATTCGAAATCTTTGCATTAAGAGTCAATTGCGCCATAGATAAAAGTAATATTCAATTGCTATAAGTATTGTTAACATAGTGTCTTAAATATTGCTTTAGACTTTAATTTGTTCTCTTTGTTTAATTATTCGTAATCAAATGATAAACAATGAACATTCGAAGTCTTGTATCTAACATTGGAAGAAACGTTTTTCAATAATTAGACGTAAAGAGCTTGTCTCTATTACTAATTAATTCTTTGAATATATTTTAATATTTAATCAATCGATTTAATACGATGTATTCTAGTTGTTTTGCTATAAATTTCTCTTTGCATGCGATAATATATGAATACTTAATAAGTTTGTCAATCATTATTAGTATCGAATTATATTTCTTTTCAATTGCTAGATTCGTCAACTTAGACAACTTGATAATAAAGTTTATTGTAACTTCGTTTCATAACGATTTAAATAACTTCTAATACTAAATTTTGCCATATTGCGCATATGTATTATGTTTGTTCTACTAATAGCTAAGACATCGTTTAATATATGTCTCGACAACTTGTCTTATATTAAGAAACTAGCAATGCAAACGTAAAAGCTAAAGTGTTTTAATTATCTCTAAATGTTTTTGCAATAATTTGTCATGATGCTCTTTTATACATTTGTCGATTTTGTCGATAAATATCTAGAGTTTTTCTTTCTTAATTGGAAATTTCTCTAACTCGTTTCGAAGAATTTGTAAGATTGCGTTTAGCTTATGTTTGTTAATTAATAATGATTTATCTTAATTAATCTTAAGTATGTTGTGATTAAACAACTTCTTTGTTTTCATATAATTACTTCGTCTACTAAGCGCGTCTACTTTGTCATTTTCTTTCTCTAAAATATACAATATTTTAAACTTGTATTGTTCTAGTTTCTCGAATTATCGCATTTGTCTTTTATTAAGTTCTTTTATCATAATGAAGTGCAATAAGTTTTTATAATTCGTTAGAATAATGAGCTCTAATGTTTTTTCTATGTATACTCTTTATGCTTTAAAGACTACTACTATCGCAAGTAATTTCTTGTCATGTATATCGTAGTTTTGTTTTGCTAACGAGAGTTTTCTTAAGTAGTATGTCACTAAGTGTTATATGTCTTCATATAATTGATTAAAGTATGCATTAATAATTAGATTTAATGCGTTTATTTTCATTCGTTCTAATTTCTTGAAATCGAACATCTTAAGTACTAGTTTCTTTAAGCACTCTTTTTTCAATCTTTAAAATGTTGCTTCTTCGCGTAATTCTTATTTTTAAGACGTATTTTTCTTTGTTAGATTTGTTAATAATATCGATCTTTCTAAGAAGTTTTTGATGAACTTTCTATTGTACTAAACAAATTCTATAAAGATCTAAATGTTCTTAACATCGATTAGCGTTAATTATTCTTTAATTGCTCTAATTTTTTTTAAGTTCATTCGAATTTCATGTCTTTTTATAACGAATTCTAGAAAGTCAACTTCCTCTTAATGAAATTCGCATTTCTCTAGTTTAAGACGTAAATCTTTTATGTTTAAACATTTCAATATTTGGGAAATATGTTGCACATGTTTCTTTAACATAATTAAATATATTATGATGTCGTCTAAATATGCTATGACAAATATATTCAAGTATTGTCGTAACACATCGTTGATCATTTTCTAATATATTATCAAGGCATTGATAAGTTCAAACGACATTATCATGTATTCGTAAAGTTTATATCGTATACGAAAAGCTATTTTTTACTTTTCTTTTGTTTTTATCCTAATCTAGTTATACGTTTCTCGTAAATTTAGTTTAATAAAGCATTTGACTTTGAATAGTTAATCTTAAAGCTCGCTAATATTTGATAGTAAATATCGATTTTTAATCGTTATGTCGTTTAGCTTTTGATAATCGACACATAAGCGAAGTTTCTCGTTCTTCTTAAGTGTAAAGAGAATTAAATAGTCTACTCGTAATTAGAATTTCTTAATAAATTCTTTTTTTTCATTTTTTGTTAAATATTTGCAAAGTATTAACAATTTTTTCTTCGATAAAGCGTAAATAAATTTAAACGTGAATTTCTTACTTAATTCAAGTTTGATCTCGTAATTCTACGATTAATATTTAGATAAAACTTTTGTCGTTTTCTTTTTCTAGAACAAATGCTCTCATTTGTTATATATTCGTAATATGTGTTTTAGCAATTCTTTTGTTCTATTAAATATTTTAAGACTCTTAGAAGATTCGCATTTTTTTTCACTTACTTTGTTTTTATAACTCGATTAATTTTTGCTAGTGTTTAACAAGTCAAATTGTTATTAATCGTTTTTATACGAAATAATAAGTTCGCTTCTTGCGATCGAATTTCGACTTAATTTTTTATCTATTATTGAACGTTATTGATGCGTAAATTGAATGTGAATTGCGTAATCACATCGCTCAAATTTAAGTACTTATATATTTTAGTTAATTTCTAGATTGTGTTGCTTTAATCAAGACATTTCTAGAACGATATCGTAAATAATTATTTTCACTATATTAAAAATTAGTTTCTCGTAATGTTGCTAAATAGTTATCGATAATAATTTCGTTTCTTTGTTTACTTTTTTATTCTTATCAAATAATAAATTTTTATCTACAATTACTAGATTGTAAACGTTAGACTTCTTTCAAATAAAATACTTTTTTCTCTTTATAAGAGCTCTAGTTATAAAATTACTTATTGCACTAAAATCAATCATTGCGATGAATTAACAATCATTGATCTTAACTAATGTGATAAAATATCGTGCGTGTGTTGTTAAGTTTAGTTGCTATTGTTAAGCTAATATATTGCATTTCTTTAATATACTTTTTATTAAGAAATTTGAACTTTTTCTTGCTTCTATGTTGCAACTTCTATTTTAAACGCTTGTTTGCGCTAAGTTTTCTTTCGTTGCTAAATTATTAACTTTGACTTTCTAAAAAATTAATTAATTTCTTTCTTTTTTTTTAAATGAGTTTAGCATAAGTCGTTGTAACAAATAATTCAATTAAATGTTTTATGTTTCTTTGTTTTCTTTATTTTTTGTTTAAATAAACTAACATTGTTTAGTTGTCGTTCGATTTTATCAAGAATGTTCTTTTCTTTAATGACGTCGCTTTCTAGCGCTTTCTCGCATTTGTTTACAATTTAATTAATTTGTTTTTTCTTCAATAAACTAGTTAAAGTCTTAAGATAATTCGTAATGTTTTCTAGACATTTGTGGAAATTCTTCTAGTTATATTTTTCGTTTAAGTCGATAACTAAACTATAAGATTTAATAGTTTTCTAAAGTGCTTAATTAACTTTTTGCGTAAATGCGAATGCCTTGCCTAATAATGTTTCATTTAGAACTTTCTATAACTAATTTAAATTCTCTATCAAATAGTAGTTGTCGTTCGATTTAATTTTGAAAATGTTCGTCTTTGTGTCGACTTACTCTTTAATGTCGTTTTAGTTATCAAGTATTTCTCTCAACATAGCATTGATTTGTCGTGAAATTATTAAGTTCTTTGAACGACAATCTCTTGCGAAATGATTCGATTTGCCACATAAATAGCACGTTTTTTAGAATTTGTTATTTTATTTTCTTCTAGAATTTTTCTTTTTACATCGTTAAGTAAAGTTCAATTTCATTAATGCAAGCTCGCGATAATCTAGATTGCTATATTTCTTAAAATGATCTTTCTTTGCGTAATAATTGATCGTTAATTCAAAGAAGATTCTCGCTCTCTTATAAGATTAATCATATTGTTTTTTTATAGCTCTCTTATATAGTTTGTTGTCTACGTCGATTGCTATTTTTATTAAAGTTTAAATAGTGTCGAATTTTGCATCGCTACGCATAAGTTCGTTCTTAACATTCTTCTTTAAATCTCGCTTAAACATTGTCATTAATAATGCATTGTTTTAATTGATTAGATTTGCGTATTTTTAAAATTTAGCGACGTAATTTGTTGCTAATGTTTTTTGCTACAAATGCTAAATAACTCGTTTCGCTATTTGTTTTTCGTTAAATATTTCAAATACTTGTCGTAATTCTTTCTTAAAAATATCGAAATTAATAAAGATTTTTTTTAGATCTTTTTTATTTTCGAAATGCTTTCGAAGATTTAACTTCAATTAATGCTAAATTCGTTTTCGAAGAAAAGTAAAAATCAACAAGATTTTTTTATTTTCTAGAACGAGATAAAACGTAAAGTAGATTTTAATTTGCGTAATTTAATTCTTTAATTTAATTTTATCTTTATAATATTTGTCTAAAGCATTAATTTTAATCTTTGATAAAATTTCTTCTTTATTGTTAATATTGTTGTTGTTATCGTCAATCTTTATAAAGTTTAACACGAGTTGTTTTTCTTTTGTTGTAAAATTAATGCTTAAAATAAAAACGCATTGATTTAATACAAATATTCTTAAAATGTTCAAAGTATTACGTTAATACTTTCTTCGAAAATATTAAAAAAAATTATGTTTTAAAGAGATTTGTAAACGTCTTTAAACAATGCAAGCAATTACTTAATAATAAAAGATTTGCAACTTAAATTAATTGTAACAATAAATTAAAACTTAAAATAAATTAAATACGATTTATAAAAAAGTTGTATTCGAGAATCTATATATTAAAGAAATTCTTCTTTTGCTTAGTATACTTAGTGTATTTAAATTTTAAGCACATTGAGCTTTCTAAACACTTTGCTCAATATGTTTAGTTGTCAAAATTATTAAGTATGCTAAATTTATTTGTATTTGTATCTTGTATTACGAAGTTTTAGAAACTTTTTATACTAGTTTAGTTCTAAATAGAGTCGTAACATTCTAATTCTTTTTGTTCTTTTAATTTTTTTTCTTCTTCTAATTTTCTTCTTTTAATTTTCTTCTTCTAATTTATTTGCTTTTGTTCTATTGATAAAAGATTTATTAATAAAAGATTTATCAATTAATTAACAAGTAAATTTAAATAATTCGTTTATTAATAATAATTGTAATCGCG
>JAABUQ010001251.1_pt1 | contig 55740 bp, 56 predicted proteins | sample 5560001 | NCBI WGS metagenome assembly JAABUQ01 (sample SAMN10711888, study PRJNA513371) | rock metagenome | isolation source: Antarctica rocks | place: Antarctica: Victoria Land, Finger Mt nord | collected 2015-12-18
TAATTTCGATAATATAATCTTTATAAATTATTTTTATAATTATATTAATCTTTTATTTTAATATAAATATTATATAACTAATTTCTTAAAGTATTTTTATAATAAATATATTATATAAATATTCTATTTATAAACTTTTATTTTATAAAGTTAATTTAATTTAGAATATTAATAATAATTATTTTAAATTATTAGAATTACTTTTATAATTAAAATATTATAATAATATATTAGTTAAGTTTATTTTCTTAAATTTATAATTAATTTTAAAATTATAAATAATTAAATTTAAATTTTATTTAATTTATTTAAAGCTTAATTTTTTAATATTTATAAAATTTCTTAAGTTATTATAATTTATTAAAACTTTTATAATATAAATATTATTATTAAAATAATAATATTAATATATAAACGTATTAATAATAATTCTTAATTCTTAATTATAAATCTTATAATTTTATTTTATAAATATTATATTTTCAGATTAAAAAGTTATTAAGTATTATCGTTTATTATCTTATAATTATAATAATATTATAATAATAATAAACTTAAAAGTATCCGTTTTTAAACAAATCTTTTTTTTAAATTAAAATATATTAATAAAAATATTTATATAATATTTTTTGATTATTTAAATTCGCTAAACTTCTTATTTTCTTTATTACCTTTTAATAAATTAATTAAAGGATTTACCTTCTTAGAATAATATAAAATAAATAAATAGAAATAATTTATAAATCCTAAAAACTATTAAAGTTAATAAAACGATATTAAAATCAGTTATTATATAATTATTATAATTCTCTTTAAAGATATAAATATATTTTATATAAATATTATAAAACCGAGAAACTTATTTATTATCTAATTAAATTTATATTTAAATAATTTTATAAATAAGAAATATTATTTTAACTTTTTTAATATTTTATATATATATTATTAATATTATAATAAGTCCTCGGAATAAACTAATATATTATATTAATTAAGTTTATTAAAGCTTTATTAATATACGTTTAGAAGATTATTAAAGCATTAATTAAGTTAAATAATATTATTAAATATTATTAAATATTTATATTATATATAAAATATAATCTTTTATTTATTATTTTCTTATATATAAATTCGATAATACGCCTTTATTAAATTTAATTTAATAAACCTTTTAATTTTACTTAAACAATTTAATGTTTTTATAATTAAAGGGAATAAATATTTATTCTTTTTAATTATTGTATTTAAACCTTTATAATTAATATATAATTATAAAGTATTATTCTTTTTAAATATAAAAATAATTAATATTCTTAGAATTTATTATTTTAAAGTAATATTAAAATAATAATCTTAATTATTAAATTATAATAATATTATTTAAAAACAAATAAATTTATTAATAAATTTATTTTATATTAATAAAGTTAAAAAGAGAAAAGGGGCTTATTTAAAAAGGTTTAATAAATATATTATATTATATTTATATATTTTAGTTTCGCTAAATTATTAAAACTTTTAAAAAACTTAATAATAATATAAATAAGTATAAAATATAAACCGATTAATTATATAAAATTTATATAAAATATATAAATTATATAAATAAAGATTGTAAATATTTTAATATTTTAATATTTATATATATTTATTATTATTATATTTAGCTTTATATTTTAAAAAATATAAAATTTTATTTTTATATTTATCTATTATTTGTTAATCGATTTATATTAATAAAAAATTGAACAAGAACGCTTAACGAACTTTATAATTTACCTTATTTAAATATTTAACATGATATATAGGCGTAGTACGCGAGGTTTACTGGTATTAGCTTCCTTAAATAGGCTTAATGCCTGGCCGTTGGGGGGTCATAGCCGTTGGGGGGTCACTACGAGTATACTACCCGGGAAGTAGCTCATTTAGGTTGCCTGTTAGGGTTTCCCTAGATGAATGGCTAGGTAGGTACAAATCCAACTGGCCAGTTACAGTACCTGTAAGGGTATAGTACCTAATAAGGGGGCAGGGCAAGAGCCTAATACCCTCGCAGCTATCGTTTTGGCCCGGTGGCCGAACGGTAGCGATCCTTACAGTACCTAAGTTCATACGTTGAACAGCTAATCGCCATTGGTGGTTCAATTGCAACATGTGACTCACCAACGACCCCAACCCGAAGTCAAAACCAAACATTCTAAAGTGGGCATCTTGTTTCCCTTTCCCGCGCTTCCTCTCTCCACCTTATTGTACCCATATTGCAGCATTCCCCCCCTTCCCAAACTTCATCCCCTCTTCCACATCCACCATGGCAGCACTGAAGCTGGACCAAGCCCGCTCCCTCCTGCCCGCAATCACCCTCTTCTCCGCCCTCTGCGGCCTCCTCACCAACGCCATCACAATGATCCAGATCCGCCAGGTGGACGGCTGGAAAGCCCCCAATGAGCTCAATTCTTAGGCTTTCCTTCCCGTAATGCGTCTTTCCCCCTCTCCCCTCTCCATCCTAGCTTTACCTACTGGGCCTACTATACCTACTAGCTCTAACATACACCCCCAGCTTCTTCTCTCAATCCTCTGGAACAGCGTCGACGGCATAATTATCGACACCACGCGCAAGCGCTTCACGCACAAAGCCTGGGCCATGGTGGACATTCTCGGCTTCCTTGCTTTCGTAGCCCTGCTGGTCGGAAACGGCATCATCGCTACTGATCTCGATAACGTGGAAGACAGGACGGACATGATTCTGTTGCTGGCGTATAACAGTTTTCCGTGGATGCTGTGTGCAGACATGCATATCGCCATTGCGCTTCTTACGTTGCTGCGGGGGGTGCATTCTGGGAGTTGGCCGAGGATCAGTGTTGTTTGGCCGGAGAGGGACGGGGAAGCGGAGAGGGAGGGGTTGATTGCGCACGAGGAGCAGGGGGGTGGGAGAAGGGGTGTGATCTGGTTGTCGGATGAGGAGTGAGGGGGAAGAGGGGTGGGTATGATTCTTGGTGGGGCTAGCATTGGAGTGGCGAGGACTGATCTGCTCTTTTGGTGGTAAGGAAGTGCAGTGGCCGACTCTTGTCTGTGCATTGGATGAATAGTGGAACTCCTCTCATACCTGCGACAAGGCAAGAGGCCGGAAGTGCATCCCCCACTCACTTTTTTAATGAATGTACCAACTAGAACTTTGTTTTACCATCAAACGAGTTAAAGGTTGGGGAAAGGGGAGCATTGGAGATGACAGGACCAGGAAGATCGTCGTACAAAATATTTGTGCGTTTTGGGATTGGAATGTATAGGTAGGACAAAAGTTCTCGATTAAAGAGAAGACCTGAACAGGCGTGCCTGGAGGGGCCGGAGCGACTCCAGGGTAAATGCGACTTATGTATGACATTGTTCCGACTTCAACTCACCGTGAGAGGGTTGACATGTCCGACAAGGTCATGAATGTAACATGGACTGGATTGATAAGTACTAGAGTACGCCATCCGAAAGTGATCTCCGTTAATCGCCTTTTGTGCTGATGCCTCGAAAAGGTCGGATCATTCGCAGGGAGTAACAGAAGAGGATACGACCTCTATGACTTGAAGTGAAAGACCTTCCCCAAAGCAGGACAGTGGACCAGGAAGGAGGGTTATTCTGCTTGTGCTGGTGAAGAAAATTTCTTTTTCCATTCGTCTTCCCGCATCTGCGTCTTACCCCTTTAACGATAACACATCTTGCATATGGCATAGCCATGAAGGGTGTTCGAAAGACTCGTACCATGCACACTCTTGTCTTCATTGCCTTTGCTAGACGACTTCTGCGTGCAGCAGAGGTTGAAGAGATGAGTACACCAATGCCATTAAGCCATCGAGATGCCCCGCTTGGCATGCAATTCATTTTCAGGCCCGAGTCAAGAGCTTGAGCTCACTTCTGCTGCGGGATTGTGGTTATAATTCTCCAGGTTGTTTCTGCAAATCAATTGGATACTTCTTCACTCGGGGCAGTGACACCTCCAATATCCAGGTTATCTTAAGGTACGTACGCAGTTACACCAGCTTTTCCGGCGTACACTAAGCCTCATTGGTTTTTGATCATTTCGCGATGTGGCGCAGACAGTGACAATTGACATCATCACGGGGCAAAAACGCGTCTCTCTCGTATTTATAGACTGTCGGCCGACACCTCGGCCGGCTTAGCTCATCATCCACTAACCAGTAAGCGTCAAGTAATTTGGCTGACAGCAAACGCAAACGTCAAACATAAAACTTCAAGCCCGCTTTGTTTCCCCTTACCCTTGATTCACTGTCCCAACCAAGGTGTACAATTCTTTTCCATCCTGTCGGAAACGCTTTGTTCACAAACCCATCACTAACCGCCGCACTGTTAAACCTGCAGAGATGCAAATAGATCTCAACTCAATGGGTCGCGTGCCAAAACGTTTAGTGCTGTCGTACATCATTGACTGGATTGTGATAATGTACAAGACCTCTATATCAATTGCAACACTCGTATGTATTAGCTGACACCTTTTCAGAGCCATCGCAGCAGTCGGTGCTGGATTCTCGACCATTAGCCCCAATCGACGACCTTTCGCAACTACTGATCCCAACATCTCCTTCCCTAACAAGACTGAAACTATCTCGACTGCTGTTCTCGTCGTGGTAGGTCTGATTGCACCAGCCGTGATCATTTTTCTCATGTGCATATTCATCGGATTGGGCCCCAAAACCGACAAGCCTGCCTCCAGGACGAAATTGCTCAAGCGAAAATTGTGGGAATGGAATGCTGGCTGGATGGGTCTTGGTCTCTCGCTCGCTGTCTCCTTTCTCATCACCAACGGGATCAAGAACGTGATTGGTAAACCTCGCCCTGACCTGCTCGCCCAATGCAATCCGGATCTCTCCAAGACGCTATCAAGTACAGTGGGCGGGATCGGCGACCAAGTCAATGAAGGCATCCGACTAGTCTCCTGGACCATCTGCCGCGACACCACAGAGCTAGATGACAGCTTTCGTAGCTTCCCCAGTGGCCATTCTTCCTGTATGTTGTGCCATTCTTTGCCTTTGAAGGTAGCAGATTGCTGAACGAAAGCAGTCTCTTTTGCAGGCCTAACCTACCTCGCCCTGTTCATTTGCGCCAAGTGGGCCATCGCCATCCCCTTCCTCAACTACGAGTCCTTCTCTCCCTCCTCACGCAAAGCAGTATCACTCCGCAAACAAGCCGCTGCACCCCCAACATACTTGATCGTGTTCCCCCTCATTCCTATCGGCGTAGCGCTGTACGTCTCTTCCACACGGTACAGTGATTTCCGCCACTTCGGATGGGACATCACGGCCGGCGCGGCTCTGGGTGTTGTATCAGCCTACCTCGCTTTTAGAATGTACCACCTTCCCATCAGCCGTGGCGGAGGGTGGGCGTGGGTGCCGAGGAGTCCGGATAGGGCGTTTGGAAGGGGAATTGGATTGGTGGGATATGTGAATCCGGAGCTCAATGCCAAGAGGGATTTGGAGCGTGGGTATGTTGCTGATGGGGTGGGTCATGGGAGGGGACAGAAGTTTGAGGGCGATGGAATCGAGATGGGCAACTTGGGGAACGGGCAGGGAATGACTAGCCTGAGTGATTCGAGTCAGAGGCCACTTCACACCGTTTGAACAGTGTGTAGGTGAGGGGCCTGAGTTGGTCAGTTGTTTGCTGGAGATGACTGTCTGGCATGACTTGTGCCGTGGCACTGGAGAGGTTCTTCTTCAGCGATTGATAGTACGTCTAATATGTGTACTTAGCGGGAGTTTTAGCACGGTATTGTTTATGTCTTGACCGCGCTGTGTAACTTTAGATCAATATTCCTCGTATGCTCTGCAATGGCAACTCCTTGCTCCGCTGGCGGAAAGTGTCGTACGCGAATTCCGAGCTCTCTGAATGAGCGTCTCTCGGTCTGTATCCTCCGCTTTTCGGCCAGCCAGTGTCGTATTGAAAGGCGGCGCGTACTTCTGGAGAAACAGATACGAATTGAATTAGAAGCAATCAAGCACGGAAGCAACGCCTGAGCTGTCTACGTAAAGACTGATAGGCTGGCGAATCGCCATGCACATGCACACCATACCCCTGGCTTCGGCCGAGTATGTAGCATCCGAGAACGATCCCCAATCATTTCCCTAATTATAGAGTAAAAGCACTGACGTACCTTGAATGCACATTTCGAATTCGTTCTCTCGACCAACAAGGTCAGTAGAATGTCTTGGGCAGGATTTTTGAAGAAGGGGAAGGCACTCGTCTCTTCCCAAACGGAGAAGAATCCTGTTTTCGACTCCCCAAGCGATTTCACCAAAACCCCCCGCGAAGACCTCTTTCCTAAAGTCGACCCAGCCGTCGATGGTGAAGATTGTGATCAGGACTGCGCAAGTTGTTCGGTTCACTACCCAAAAGGTTTCAAGATCGACGAAAGTGAAGAGCTGTACGGCCAAGTGAATCCCTACGAAACCCATCTTCTTGTCGCGACTGGCAAAACAGACTGGAAGCATGATATTGAAGACGAGAAGGGAAGTGTTATGGAGGCAGTGGGGAATTCCAAGATTGAGCCTGAGAATGGGGTATATATTCCATTCAGCTTTCACCCAAAGATGAAGCCATACTAATTCCGTTTCAGAGAATGATGCTCTCCGCCAGCAACCTGCCCGTTCCCACCCACGATTCGTCGCTCCCCATATCCCAACAACCAACGACTGTCCTCCTCCTCCCCTCTTTCACATATATCGACAACGTCACCCCCGACACCGTCCCCGATCTTATGAAACACTGCGTCTCCACCTCTCGCACCAACACAATGCCTTTGGATCCTACCAAAGTGCTTGCCAAAGTGTCCCAGAAGGAGCAAAAAACAGAATCCCAAGCCAAGGCCCCAGAAGAAGCCGCAAAGACCTATGACCCATCCTCCCAACCCCACGTCGCCGGCCCACCACCTGCAGAACTCTCTACCTTCCCCTCTCGCCCCTGTTCCTACAAATACCTAATTCTCATGTGCTCCCATCGCACGCGAGACGCCCGATGCGGTCAATCAGCCCCTTTGCTGAAAAGAGAATTCGAACGTCACCTCCGCCCACTTGGACTGTATCGAGACATGCAGGATGAGCGTCCCGGTGGCGTTGGGATATACTTCATCAGCCATGTCGGCAGGCACAAATATTCTGCTAACGTGCTGATATATCGGAAGGGGGATGGGGAAGGGGAGGGAGAAGAGGCCGGCCAGTGCATATGGCTGTCGAGGGTTAGACCGGAGGATTGTGAGGGGATAGTCAAATTCACTGTTCTGCAGGGTAAGATTGTGAAGCCTGGATCGCAGCTCAGGGGTGGCTTTGACCGGGTGCGGGAGGTTGTGAGTTGGTGAAATCGCATACTTGGATCCTCACTATGGTAGGAGGGTGTGTGCCATCTCGCTGCATGTTACTTGATTGCAAAGCTTTTGCTTCATCTATGAACTTCCTTGATATACTCCTCTCACGTTGAAACGCGTTGTCAATCTACCTAGCAATTCCCGTTTTCCTACGGAAAAAGAAGTTAAAAATGTGTCCCTCTATTCCATTCACATTAGCCAAGACCCATCAGGGTAAGGCAGGACAACAGTCCAATCAGTGCCCTGCTAACCTGAAAATTCTACCATCCCAATCGAAAGTAGACTGGGGAATTGTCCATCTGCATCACGTCCCAGCCCCCCAAATGATCAGCCGTGGATGGAACAAAATGGGCCCTGCCCCACAGAAACGGAGTAAGTCTTAGGAGCGGGATACGGCTAGCAGCGTTCAACCGTTATTAGCCCCGCCTACGATGTAGAAAGGATGGGGAAAGGATGAAGAGAGATTGTTTCATGGGTGGGGCTTTTGATCGGATGGTTGCGAGTCTTACTGTCAAGCCCCTTTCGTCATGCTGGCGATTTCAAGTCTTGATGGTTGGGAATAGCTACTAGCTTTGCTGACGTACAAGTCCGAAGGGCATTCCATTGGCGGCGGAGTACCTGCACTAGGCATAGGGACGGCAGTAAAGGTAGGATACTGCATCTTAAATTGGGTTCTGCCCATGCTAATGAAATTGTGTACTTACAGACTAGCAGAATGCGTTTGAAATGTTCCCTCAAAAGTTCCCATGCTCTCCATCCCGATGTCTTTGACCCATGCATTTGTGAATGTTTGCGGGAAAATGCAAGATTCAAGCACTCCCTGACGGGAACAACCCTTACAAGTGAGGCTGCCGACCTGTGCTGTTGCCAAGCCATGCTGTTGCCAAGCCATACTCTGACCCTACACCCTGTTGTGACAACACCCAATAAGGTATCGCCCCTTACACTGCTCCACCTGTGACTCCTGGCGGACGGCGGCTACCTCGTCTCCATGATGTTTAGCGCCGTGCATTCTTGAAGCTGTATTTTGACCCCTACTGTACTTGCGTTCGACATATATAAATACCCCTATGCTCAAGTGTTTGGTAAATGTTTTGAACACGTTTGGATAATATCGAACACGTCCGAACACGTCGAGGCTTGTTTTCTTTGTCCCAATTGTTGACTGAGGATGGGATCTCGAAGTTAGCCTACTGTAAAAAAATCAAAACATCAACACCTGATGTTTCGTCCTCCTCCCCTCCTCCTCCTCCTCCTCCTCCTCCTCCTCCTCCTCCTCCTCCTCCTCCTCCTTCTCCTCCTCCTCGTCTGCGCTCCTTCAAAACCTACACCCAACCAATATACCAGACAAAGATACTACAACATGGCAGTTTCAGCTATGAACGACAATACTCGATCTCTGCGCTCGAGTACGTAAAACTTCTCTTACTCTCTCACTTGCCCAACCTTCATGACTCCTTTCCCATTTAATTCCATGCTGACTCAGAGCCTTTCCCTACAATAGCTCACGTCTCTGGTCAATTTCCCAAGACCTCTGCACCTCTGGTCTCCAATACCAATGTCAGTGAACGAAGTATTGATAGTACAGTTGAAGATTTTATCAAGGCTATGAAGCAACCAAACGCCTTTCTGCTTAAATACAAGACCAAAAACCCAGCTCCTCGTACAGCTGATCACCCGTTCACTTTGACGGGTGAAAAATCATCTTCGGCGGACCCGCTTGCTAGCACTCGGGACTGCCAGATCTGCAACGACTCACACACTGAATGTCAACATATGGTTATGACGAAATGCTGTCACCAGCTCGTTGACATCCAATGTCAGGCTAAGAAGGCGAGGAAAGTCCTTGGGTGTTACCTTTGCGGTAAGATGGCGAAGAACGGAGGCCCGCTTATGAAAGAGGAACCGAAAGTTCTTTATCGCTTCAGTGGAACCATCAGCAACTGCATGAGACCACCCAAAAAGGTAAAAAGCAAGGTTTTCACACTGGAGAGGACACCGGGAGGATCCGAACCCAACTTCACTCCTTCAACTTCACCGGCGAAAGCGTCAGCTTTGACTGAAGGCAACGACAACAGCTCAAAGACGGGCCAAACTCCTGATACAAACGACCGCCTTCCTGGACGAGCAGAGCACCAGAACACATCACGCAAAGATGCATATTCCTTCTTCCAACGCTCCGTGCAACGTTTTCTTGACGACCTTACCATTGTGAAACCCCTTTTGAGCTTGGAGGAAAAGACGGCAATATTAAGACTGATGTCTATAGACCTTGAATGTGAGTAACAAGACCGGGCATTGACCGGAGTGAATCAAAGACCTTGAAGCTGACTTGTCAAGTACCCACCACCACCACCGCCATCACACCCACACCTACAGACGCAAGAGAGGGAACCACTCCGCCTATAGTCCACCAACCCACCAACCCCACCCCCCATAACGAAGCGAGCAACTCTCCCAGCGCCGCAACCACTCCAGACTCCTCCCCCCCCTCCCCCTCCTCCTCAAATCTAACTCAATTCCACTCCCCCCTTTCCCAAGCCTCAAACACCAACGCCCTCACCCTCTCAACCCTCACAGACCACACCGCCGCAGCCGTCGAGAACGAACGCGACCGTTTCGTGGCGCTTAAACACCAGCTTTTCGATATCCTCTACGAGTCACGAATTGAAAGAAGTGAGTGCTTTGACTGCCTGGAGCTGAGGGAGAGGTTGGTTCATGTGCTTTTGGGGTGGGAGGATGGGCCTGCGCTTATTGTGCGAGAGGTCTGATTAAGAGAGGTTTTGTGAGGGCTTTATCTTCTATGGTTACGTTCGATCAGGGAAAACAAGAGCTGGTCTTTTCAGCGTCTTCGGCACCTTACGAGAAATCAAAGTCTAGATAGGGCGGCGGATATGGATACATACATTCAGCCCTCTCAACCTGGGCTTGAGGAGATGCGGCACCGCTTCATGGGCCACACTTGCAGTCGTCGTTGTAAAAATTGTTCGTTCTCGCTAGGGGTTGTTGACTAAAACGAATAGGTGGGTGGATAGATAGATACCCAGATGGAGAATAGGGCCCTACCCAACCACATACATTCAAATTCTCAACCCCCTTCCAAACCCCCCCCCCCCCCCAAACCAACCAGTCCCCCTCTCAGCGTCTCCCAATCCCAGAACCCTAACCGTAATATCCCCTGTCAGACAGCCGTGCTCCTCGGCACCGCCGACGCCATAGCCTTCGCCGTCCCAGTCCCAGGTTGCGGCACCCCCACCTCCGCAACACCGTCAACATGACAAACATGCGCGCACGCTCCCGCCTGCCGTCTCGTGTACTGCCTCCCGCGCCCGTCCCTCTTTGCGTACTGCGCCGTAGGGCCGCTGGTATTGTAGAATGCCTCGATCCACTGGATGTTCATCCGCGCCTCTCCCCCCGGCACCATCACTCCACCCCAGCCTTCGCCTGCGGACCACATATTTATGGAAAAGGTGATCGGGATGGTCGGCACGGCTTGGGTGATATGCTGCGTGACGCCGTTGTTCGCGTTGAAGGAGGCGAGTCCCACGATCCAGTCTAGGCGGTGGGTGACGTAGTTGGTCCAGTCTGCGTTGGCGGGGAGGGAGACGTTGAGAGATGGGTGAGGGCCGGGTTGGTGGGTGGTGTAGTGGACTTGAGTGTGGGCTTCCGAGGTCAGGATTTCGATGTCCTGCTCGCTGGAGCCGCCGGCGCCGAAGGTGAAGAAGCCGGCTACGCCGCCTGGGGAGCCGGTGACGGAAAAGAGAGCGCGGAAACTACCGTGGAAGACTGGTTGTTTGAATTCGAGGTTTGCGGAGGTTTGGGTGCCGGCCGTGTTTTTGGTGATGAGGGAGAGGTGGCCGGCTGGGTCTGTGGGGTTGTTAGTTAGGGCTGTGGAAGTGGTTGCGGGGGTAGAATTGTTGGGGATTTTCGAGGACTTGGAATGGTGGTTGGAACAGTGTTGCATAAGAGATGGTGACATACTGTGGACGACGTTGGCGGGTGTCATCACGTTGTTGACACTACCGCCGCCGCTGTAGGTTCCGGTATCCAGGATTCGGAAGAGGCTGTCAAAGCTTGCGGGCCTGCCGTTACGGAAGTCGAAGAATTCATGGTTGGTGAAGTAGTCGCCCGTGTCTGTAATATAGCAATCGCAGGCAGCGAGTGGTTGTGGACCGGCGAGGGTTTGTGCAAAGAAGGAGAAACCCGCCAGAGCAAGGAGTGTGCAGGTGGACATAATGAAGGTGTATATATATATATGATTGAACTTTTTTTATCAAAAAGAAGAGCCTGTATATGTATAATGCCTATGGGGCAATCTGGGTGTTTATATCAATATCATGAAGAATGGCAATGTATAAGGAAAAGAATGAAGAATAAGACCGTATGAACATGGCATCTCAAAGGCCAGCAGAAGCAGACAAAGGGACTGGAGAAGTCAGGAGCTTCTTTAGTAGAAACGAATGATGGTGGATGCCAACAGCAACGCCGCTCAAGCAGGAGCTCTCAAAGCAAGCAGGAGCTCTCAAAGCATGCAGGGGCTCTCAAAGCATGCATGGATCCTTACGGGCTCCTCGACACATTTGTTGTAAATTGACGGGAGCTCGTACTCTACTGGATCCTTTGCTGTATGAGATTGAGAGCTGACGTTTACAGCGGCACAGATTGTCATAATTGAAATGTCCGCCAATTGAGGAAATCCAACTGTCACATTTCTCGTTTCAAAAGCGAAACTTTGGCTCATTGGACCGCCAGGATGCCCACGGGCCGGCCACCAACAACCCTGGAATGTTTCAACACTAAATAAGCGGTAAACTAAAATGGGTCTACGCCGTTACAGTCACACTTGCTCTCGGGCAGGATCAACTATGGGCATCGAAGCCTCTCCAGTAAAAGATTTATGACGGAGATTTCAATACTTGGATTTTGATCCGATATGGATACTCCACATCATCAACATGCTTTTATCGAACAAGACCATCTTGTTGACTGGAGCGCCTTGGTCAAAGTCTCTGGCATGGGGAAGTGATGACCTCTCTGATGAACTGCTACCATGCTTTTCCACAGATCCCAGGCCTCGCAACTCAGACATTCAACATCAAGCCAAGACAGCGCCACAATGGAGGTCCTTGACTCTGGAGAAATCCCACTGGCCGACCGGTCTCACGCAGCCAAGCAGACAGATGGAACCTTGGCCAGAGTATGGTGCCGCGAATGAGACATCTTTCCTCTCTCCGTCAATTCTCTCCCTTGTGTCTGTGGAAACAACTGAGCATCCAAGCCAGACGTCTATGCCCTCAGACTCCATTGTCGAGGAGGTGATGTCGCAGTACTACGAGCACTCCTTTGCTGTGCATGAAGACGTACCCTCGTCAAACATTGTTGGTCCAGGATCTGCAAATGCTTCAATAAACGAGAGTCCGGATGGCTCTTCCTTCGAGTCGAGTATCAACACGGACGTGGGTTCCGAGGAGCAGGTTGCTCGAGCAAGGCTGCATTCAGGCCAGCTAAGTAATCTAAAGGATGTGCCAAATGCGGGCTATCTTCGATCAATCAATCCCCAAACCATGACGCTCAATCTGGTTGTAGGTATCATTTCAATTTCCCAACCGCGCCTCATCAAACCTCGCAAAGGAGGGAGAGAGGTCGAGCTGGTTGAAATGCTCGTGGGCGATGAGACTAGAGCTGGCTTTGGGATCAACATCTGGCTACCATTGCCTAGAGCACAAGAATCCCATCGATCCAATCACGGCGACCTTGGGGCAGATAGTTTGCGGACTCAAACGCTGTGCCTACGGCCTCAAGATATTGTCCTTGCAAAGACGGTCGCCCTCACCTCCTTTCGCGGCAAGGTGTACGGTCAAAGCCTCAGGAAGGGCATGACGACACTGGACCTACTGCATCGAAATGTGGTTGATGTGGTAGATAGACGGGGCGCATATAAAGCGAAGGAGCTTGACGACAGAGGTCCGAGCGACGTTCATGTTTGCAAAGCGAAAAAGGTCAAGGACTGGGTAATGCATTTTGTCCGGAAAGGTTCAGGAGAAGAGCAAGCGGGTAATGGCATCAGGAAAGGTGCAAGGAGGGTGCATCTCCCCTCGTTACCACAGGATACTCAGTGAATTCCGCCGAGGGTGTTTGTATGTTTTGATTCCCCGTTGTGGTATTATTTAGGTTGGTACCAAATGCATGGAGCACTCCGTATAAACCATTGTTCTAGAAGTAGAAATTGATTATAAACATCTTCCATGCTGAACCAATAAGGCTGGGAATAGACCTACTGTACCTTACTGATCAGGAAACGGCCAAGACGTTGGCCTAGAAAGGAAAACTAGAACGGAGGGCGCCGTCGATCCCGCAGCGGCCGAAAATGTCAGAGCTCCAGCAAAAAAGCTAAAACAATCATCGTCTCTTCGACACCTGTCCTCCTCCAACCCCCCCACTTCTTTCATGCTCGGATTTTAAAACTGCTTCATTAGTCCCCAGGTCCCAAGCTTCCACCACGCTCGCTAATTTCCCCTCATTTCTGTCCACCGCTCTTATTGAATAAGCCTCGCCGTGTTTCAATTGATCCTTCAAGCTTCTCCATCATCATCAGCTTACGAAACAAGCCCCCGTTATGAAAGGTTGGTTTACGAATACCCAGAAGTATGCCTACATACTGACCTTGACTAGCACTCATTCTGGTTGGAGGGTATGGGACCCGTCTGCGGCCATTGGTACGACCCAACCCCGAGCAACGCCCCCTCTACACCACCTTCGCCTGAGACAATGAAGACCTTAACGTCTGACCGATGCTAGACTCTCACGCTCCCCAAACCATTGGTCGAATTCGCCAATCGGCCCATGATTCTCCATCAGGTGGAGAGCTTGGCAGCTGCTGGTGTCACAGACATTGTTCTGGCTGTTAATTACCGCCCCGATGTCATGTCGGCCGCATTGAAGAAGGTACGCATCTCGATCCTGACTAACATTCTCAGCTCGACTTGGAAACCCTGACATCATATAGTACGAGCAAGAATACAATGTCAACATTGAGTTCTCCATCGAAACAGAACCTCTAGGCACGGCCGGCCCTCTCAAGCTGGCCGAAAAGACTCTCGGGAAAGACGACTCACCGTTCTTCGTCTTAAACTCCGATGTCATCTGCGACTACCCCTTCCAAGAGCTCGCCGATTTCCACAAGGCCCACGGTGACGAAGGCACAATCATCGTGACCAAGGTCGAGGAACCCTCCAAATACGGTGTCGTTGTGCACACTCCCGATCACCCCTCGAGAATTGACCGCTTCGTCGAGAAGCCTGTCGAATTCGTGGGCAACCGTATCAACGCCGGTATCTACATCCTCAACCCCAGCGTCCTGAAGCGTATCGAGCTCCGCCCCACCTCCATTGAACAAGAAACTTTCCCCGCGATCGTCAAAGACCGCCAGTTACACTCCATGGATCTAGAGGGGTTCTGGATGGATGTCGGACAGCCCAAAGACTTCCTGAGCGGAACCTGCCTCTACCTCTCCTCCTTGACCAAAAAGGGCTCGAAGAAACTCTGCAAGCCTTCCGAGCCATATGTCTACGGTGGCAACGTTCTGTGCGATCCCTCCGCCAAGATTGGCAAGAACTGCCGTATTGGACCCAATGTCACGATTGGGCCCAACGTTGTCATTGGTGATGGCGTCCGTCTGCAACGTTGCGTCCTTCTCGCAGGTTGCACGGTCAAGGATCACGCCTGGATCAAGTCGACGATTGTGGGATGGAACAGCTCCATCGGCAAATGGGCTAGATTGGAGAATGTATCCGTGCTTGGTGATGACGTTACCATTGGCGACGAGATCTATGTGAATGGCGGATCCATTCTTCCACACAAATCTATCAAGGCGAATGTCGATTGTAAGTTCATGACCGTGCTTGAAGAAGACGGTGAACTGACTGTCTATAGCGCCTTCCATCATTATGTAGGCTGCCCCATCTCGACACACCTTGCGAATATAATTCTACCGTGTCGAAATCCAGGGGGGGGTTCATGCGGCGGGTTGGCATATCTCTACTCTGTTATTCCTCGAATGCATCTTTCAAAATATGGGGGATTTCATCTTCGTCTGGGCAGGAGTTCCGTAGGGCTCTTTTCGACCATATAGACGGCATGGATGGGGAGAGCTGGGGTGCTTGCCCGCTTGAGGCTTCTGGCTTTGAATTAATAGAGGGTATCTACGATGCTATCGTTGCGGAATAGAAAGCTTAGTCGTGAATCTCCTGCTTTCTCCTTCCCTTCCTCTGTCTTCGTGATTCCCCTACGGCGTATAGAAGGTCGCACAAGGGCAGGGGTTGGAGATCGCACAAGTCTCATCTCGACCGGTGGAAAAATATTTCATTCGCTCTCGGACAGCTTACGTTATGCAAGCCACTCACGAAGCAAACACCCTAACACTCATATCCACACACCCCGTAGCAATCACACACCTAACCGTCTCCCCGGTCTCGCCCTCCCCCTTCCCCCCTGTCCCATTCACCACCCCCGGCACAGCTCCCCTCGCCACTCCCGGCGCCCACCTCAAACAGCTCACAAAATGCCCATGCGCATCATCAATACTCTTAACGCACTTGCCCTCCTGGCTCAGGTCCCAGCACCGGATCGTCTTATCGTCACTTACACTCAGCAGATATTTCCCGCCGGGGTGGAAGACCAGTCCCCGGACCCAGTTATCGTGGCCGAGGAGTGTTTTGATGAGGGTGCCCCTGTTGTCCCAGATCTTGATGCTCTTGTCTCTGCTCCCTGTGGCGAGGAACTCGCCTGAGCTGCTTGACGGGGGGGGTTTCTTCAGCCCGGCTATGGAAGCTAGGTGGGCGTATGTGGCTGGCGGGGCGAAGACGCAACTCTCGATTACGTGGTCGTGGCCGAGGAACGTCGCTTTCGCTTCTCCGGAGCTTGCATCCCATAATCGGGCTACTTGATCGTTGCCGGCGGAGAGCAGCCAGCGGCCGTCGATACTGGGGGCCACGTCCCGCACCCAGTCTGTGTGCCCGCGGAGGGTCTTGACGCAGTACCCGGTGGTGACGTCCCAGATCCTGAGCGTCTTATCGCGGGAGGCGGAGACTAAGAGGTTGCCTGAGGCGGGGGAGCCGGCTGCGCCGGAGGGGATGAAGCGGACTGCGCTGACGGAGTGGTCGTGGCCGGGGAGTGTGCGGATGTTTTTGTAGGAGTCGGACGGGTCCCATAGTTTGATCGTTAGGTCCTGCGAGCAGGAGGCGAGCAGAGTGCCGCCTCGCGGGCCGCCGTAGTCGCAGGATAGCACTGCTTTGGTGTGCCCTTTTACGGTGCGTTCCAGCTCGCCGAGCTCCCAGTCCCAGATCTTTAGGGTGGTGTCTTCGGAGCCTGAGGCGAGGGAGGAGAAGATGGGGTGGAAGGCGAGGGAGGTTATGGGCGCGCGGTGGGATTGAAGGGTGTGTCGGGGTGGGGATCGGGGAAGCCAGGTCGAGGGGTCTTGGTTTCGGCGTGAGAGGGATGTGGGGGTTGCGGAGTCGAGTTCGGATTGCAGGGTGCTGTTCCGGGACTCGAGATCCATTATCTGGAGAGTTGAAGGGATTCAGCTGCAATTTCGGCCTGGATATGGGGACATGAGTGTGAGCACCTTCTTCTGTAATCTGACCACGCTCGTCCACTTCTTCTCGAGTAGGCCTTCATACTTCTTGCTTGTGGCATCGTCAAAGGTGTCGCCTATGTTGAGCTCCTCTCGGAGAGCCGAAGCGCTGTTGGGAAGTTTGATGGAGGTGAGGTAGGCTATGATCGACTTATGACTGTGATAGAGTTATCAGTCGAGGTCACATATGTGCAGCGATCTCTATGCTTACTCACAGCTCCTCTGCTTGCCGCGTTGTTAGAAGTTGGCTCATAACGGGCGCCTTGAACAGATCCACGGGCTGACCTCAAACCCCCTTCATGTACTCCTCTTCTCGGGTAACTTCTACAGCTTTGATCGCCTTGCAGCAAGAGACCTTTGGCTTTTGGGTTTCAATAGCGATTTTTATCGCGGTTGAAATCTGACGTAGCTCGAATTGCGGACTCGAAGAGTTGCTTTCCGTCGGACAGGAGAAGTGGAGGTGGTAGAAGAAAATTGAATTCTATCACTGCAATCTAAGATTGGTTTTGTCACTACTTAAATACCAAGATGCTTGAGAAAAGCGGATGTGGTCAGTATTGCATCTCATTGTTTGTGATATGATGCTCGTCCTGGCTCCGCGAGCTAGTGTCTAACTCCGTCATTTTGTTGACATTTGCTTCTCGCGCATGCTTCAAAGGATTTTTGCGTTCAACACTGAAGATACCCTAATCTGCGCGATCCTTTTAGCAAAACCATTGATGATTGAAATAGAGCTTACGGACTAAAGAAGAGGAGAAACAAGTAAGAGATACAGGACCAGCTGTATAAACAGGCGAGGAACAGTGGCCGTAAACATTGATTCTGGGGCGCTGAGGCGTCCTCCAGTTGCGAGACATGGCTGAAGAGGAGGAAGATTTCAGTTCGTTGCCATTACCGGATCGCTTCGTTCATAAGGTCGGTCATGACCCTGCGCCCGTATCAAGAGTAAAACTGAAGTCCCATAGAATTGGAAGGTTCGGAAAGGAGGATATGAAGATGCCACGAAAAAATTCGAGACTACGCCAGATGAATCGGATCCTGCTTTCCGACCCTTCGTACTTGATTCGGGCTTGTGGAAGGGAGCTGTGCTGGACTCGAATGTTGCCGCGCAACAGGAGGGTATCACAGCACTGTGCGCCTTTCTGAAATATGGAGGAGCACAGGCGTGTACGAGGTCCGCCAAACTCATACCGAACGAGCCTATGACCTTTTGCTGTGACTGATGATGTCGCAGGTCACGGAGTGTTACCGTAACGCCTTTGGTGGAAAAGGGTCTCCCTTCAGCCAAAGCAGCAACAAAACATGGTTCGCTGGAAGCATTAATGCTCTACGTTGAACTCGACAAGGCAGACCCTATCCTCGATGATCTACTCGCAGGTCTCTCAAACAAACAACCGAAAATTGTTGCTTCAACACTGGCGGCCCTCACTGCGTTGTACCACGCGTACGGCGTGAAAGTCATTGAGCCAAAGCCAGCTTTGAAGGCGCTACCAAAGGTCTTTGGTCACGCTGATAAAAATGTACGCGCAGAAGCACAAAACCTAGCAGTCGAACTCTACAGATGGCTGAGAGAAGCCATGAAAACATTGTTCTGGAACGATTTGAAGCCGGTACAGCAAGGGGATCTGGAGAAATTGTTCGAAACTATCAAGTCCGAGCCACCACCGAAACAAGGAAGACTCTTACGATCGCAGCAGGCAGCGGCAGAACAGGCAGCCGCGGTGGCTGAGGACGATGGCGGCGCCAGCGAAGAGGAGGTTGCAGAAGAACAGGAGGTCGAGACTTTTGATTTAGCGGAGCCGGTCGATGTGCTCAAGAAGATGCCAAGCAACTTCCATGATAATTTGGCTTCAGCAAAATGGAAAGAACGGAAAGATGCGCTGGATGCACTCTACGAGGCAGCCAACACAGACCGGATCAAAGATGGGCATTACGACGAAGTCATACAGGACCTGGCCAAATCAATGAAGGACGCAAATATTGCAGTTGTGATGGTGGCAGCAAGTTGTATCGATGTACTTGCAAAGGGTCTCAGGAAAAGCTTCGCCAAATACCGAGGCAGAGTCATGCCTCCAGTGTTAGAGAAGTTGAAAGAGAAGAAGACGTCAGTCGCCGATGCGTTGGGCCAAGCACTTGACTCCATTGTTGCATCATCCAGTCTTTCGGATTGCTTGGAGGATATATTGGAATTCCTTAAACACAAGAATCCCAATGTGAAGTCGGAAACGCTCAAGCTGCTCATACGATGTCTTAAAACAACTCGGGATGCTCCAACGAAACCGGAGACAAAGGCGATAGCGGATTCGGCTACAAAGCTGCTAACCGAATCGACTGAATCTACCAGAGCTGGAGGGGCAGAGGTTCTCGGTACAGTGATGAAGATCATGGGCGAAAGGGCAATGGCCCCGTACATGGATGGACTTGACGACATCAGGAAAACCAAGATCAAAGAATATTGCGACGCCGCAGTTGTCAAAGCGAAGGACAAACCCAAGCCAGTCGCACCACCCTCAGCCGCTGCTCCCACGGGCCAGAAACGTCCTCCCCCCAAGAAAGTTGCTCCAGGAACCAAACCCCCCGTAAAAAGAGCATCAACCCCTCAATCCGAAAAACCCTCCTCCTCCCCCGGCCCTTATTCCAAATCAGCAACAAGCAGACCCATCGCCTCCAAACTCGGTAACCTTCCCAAGTCAAGTCTTGCACCCCCCGGCTCGAAAAAGAAACTCCCAGGGGCGGGCGCAGGTTCAGCGCCTGCCCTCCACTCCCCTCGCAGAACGATAACGCCACATTCGGAAGACGATTCCCACCCAGCTCCGAAATACCGTGGTCTCGCCGGCCGTCCTTTGGGTAAGCCCGCTCCCACCCCCGCCTCTCCTCCTGCCCGCTCCGCACCTTCAGGACTTGAGCAAGCAGAGCGCGCTGAACTCGACGATCTTCGTGCGGACCAAAGCCGTGCCCAACGGAACGTCGAGGATCTCCGGTCTGAAAAAACAAAATACATCACTCAAATCCACGAGCTACAGAACCAGAATGCGCAACTGATCGAAGATCACACGCGGGACGTCCTCAGTATCAAAGCGAAGGAAACGCAACTCGTTCGCGCAAGATCGGATGCCGAGGCTGCGGAGGGGATGGTGCAGCGTCTACAGCGGGAGAATGAGCGGCTGAAGAGGGAGTTGAGTCGCAGTGTACGCTCTAGCGCCGGGGACGCTGGGGGAAGCCCGTCGCCTGCATTAGATGATACTGCGGGAGGAATTTATCGGGATCGTGATGCCAGTGGGGGAAGGCCTGGGGTTGAGAGAGGAGAAAGTGCGTATTCGAGTAGTGCGAGGCAGACATTGGAAAGTCCGAGTGAGGAAAAAGAGAATGGAGGCTTAGAAGGCGGAATCGGCAAGGGGAAGGACGTCGGTGGGAGGGGGGGTGGGGGGAAAGATGAGAGCGGGAAGCCTGCGGAGAACTGGCAGAGGGCGGCTGAGGTGACTAGTCAGTTGAAGGCTAGAATTGAGCAGATGAAGGTATGTCTTCCTTTCCTTCATGATAGAATCTTTTCAGATTCAAGATTTATTGGCTAATATCTTGGACTCAGGCTAAACAAGGTCTTTCGAGGCCGAGGTGAGGCGGGTAATTTTGCTTTGGGGTGGCTCACGCTGGGGGTTCGCGCATATCTATGGTAGCATGCCTGACTAGTGCCACCAGACTGGTTGTGTATGAGTGAATAGCTATGCTGTCTGAGAAGCTGATGGTGTCACGCGTTGGCTTTTCGCTGGCGTGTGTGTTGGTGACGAAAGATGGCTTACCCCGGACTGGAGCCTGTGGCGATTGTGGGGAGACGGGGTATTGTTGTGGAAATCCCAAACCTCGGCACCAGAAGCGCGTCAGAGACTCGAATGCTCTTATCACGCAGATGTCTAAAGTGAGGTGTATTATAAATGATGAACGCTAGAACACGCTCATTTTTCGCAACTGGTGATCGAGTATCTGTCCATAAGACACAACAGCCTTTTTCCTCCTTCCATCAGGGTAGTCTTCCCAAGTGGCCTTGACCAAGGGGACGTATATCAGTGTTAACGTGACTGAGCCGACGAGACTCCTGGCTCACCTGAAACCATCCTATCGTAGGTGACTTCTTGGCAGGGGCGGGGGCGGAGACAAGCGGAAGCGCGGGAGGCAGGGCCTAAAAGCAGCCTAAACGACACTCTGGGCCCGGGGAAGCAGGTCCCAAGCTTTTAGTGGTCAATAGCGTAGGTGCCGTCCCTTCACAATCACAGTTTGTGATGAAAGTAGTAAACTACTGTAAACTACTGCTCGCTACCGCTGCACAAGCAGACGAATCCCCTCTCTCAAACTCATCCTGCCCCTCTTGCCATTTTCTCTCCTTTCTCCCACCATGACCCAATGTCGTGCAGCATGTGTTATGCGTATGGCCACCGCGAGGCCGACGAGATCGCTCTACCGCCAATGGTCCATATCCCAATCTGATCCACACGAATCGATGACAAGACACCCAGCACGAAAATTACAATACGCCAGACTGAGTCCTCACAAAGGCCTCTGAAAGGTTGTCTTCACAACACCATTAAATTCTCATTCACCTGGAATAAAGGGTCTTTCTGTCTCTTTGTCCATCGTGCACCAAGGCATTGTCGCTAGAGCTACACCTCGTACCTTCCTCCTTTCAAATCGTACGACACCTCAGAAATCTATAACCTCGGCGTAACCACATTTGTACCTCCGTGATTCCTAGAGAACAAACAACAGCTATTCAATAACACTGAGTTGATCTCACCACAAGATACTTCCTACAATATTCTGACGCTCTTGCAATTATGGAAGGGTACCGCGAAAGCCTAGATCCACGACAGCGAAAAGAACTTCCTGATGCTATACCCGCCAGTCCGTCTAGCGACAAGTCCGGAATCGCAAACCCGGCATCTGCGATGCTACAAGATTTGATACGAGAAAAGAGAGCAGAGACCCAAAAAGTACACAAGACGTATGACACGTCACGCCAACATGGACGACCACACGAGCTAGACGGTAGAGACGTCCAGAGCTCTCCACTAGCTTCCACCAAAATAAGAGATAGGCCCGCGCAGACTCGGCGCAGCAGCGGCTTCTCGACCAACACAAGGGTTCCCTCTACACCCAAGGAGATGGGTTTGAGGGAGATGCAAGAGCATGTATCGAAGATTAACAAGCAGAATTTCGACCTCAAGCTCGAAATATTCCATCGTCGCCAACGAAACGACGCCCTCGAAGCGCAGTTGGAGAAAATGGAGGGACTTGAGGCGGACAATGAGGAAATGCAGGCCATCAATGAGGACCTGGTCCTCGAGCTCGAGAAACGTGATGCTGCCGTGAAAGAAGCCGTCAATATGATATGTGAACTTGAAGCGAAGATCGAAGGCCTAGAGCTGGCGCAAGCCGACGAGAGACAAGCCCGGAGTCCTTCAAGATCGGAACATGGAGTTCACCAGACTGACCGACTTTACCCGGGACGAGAGTTACATCCGAGCGCCTCAAAGAACCAGCCACATGCCAAGCAGGAATCCCGCCATCGAAAGAATAACTCCCAAGATCAGCAGTATCCAGATTTCGCTTCGCGCCCCAGTCGATCTACACAAGCAGCATCGAAGTCGCCTGTTCGAGCGCCGTCGTTCCTCCGAGAACACAAGAAGAGCACGGCTACTCTGCGTAGCTTGTATTCGTCCGGCAATCCAAGCTTTGGCAATTTGGCCAGACCTGGTAGCGTACTCAGCGAAGAGGATGACATTGATGCCATGGATGATCACCTGCTAAACTCTCCACGGCTAAGTATCCTGAGCGAGAGTGGCTTTCCAAGTATCTATGGGAGTCCAAGAGGAGATCGGACACCATCACCACGTCAGGCAAACGGCACTCCGAATACAGGGTCAAAATCAAAATTTCAGAACGGATCGTCTCCACAATCCCTGCGCGAAGCAAGGATCAACAACTGGATGGAGGAGCGGAACAGCGAGCAACGACCTTCTACACCTCTACGCCAATCACAGAAGTCTGGAAACAATGAGCACTTCTCTTCTATTGGGGAGATGCTAAACAAAGAGCCCAAGCTTGTCAAAGATACACCTGTGCAGGGTACTGGTCGCTCAGAGCAAGGTTCAGGTTCGAGTCCGGGCAGTCGTCGTGGTGCGGCCCAAAAAATTGATATCGAGCGCAGCCCAACAAAGTCGTCGCGAAACATGTCTCAAGGCCGAGAGGGAAGAAAGTACACTTCATCCCAACATGGATCCATGGTTGGGGGCAATCTGCCCCCCACGCCTGATACGATGAGTACGGCGACCATGAGCACTGCAACAATTGGAGACAAATCTTCTTCACAGAGCATCATTACCGAGAAGAGCATGCTTGACGGGGCCACGGCTCCTTCGAACGGATACGCTGCTTTACTGCGAGAAGCTCGCCCGCAGTCCTCCGACAGCAAGTTCTCCTATACATTCAACAATGACCGTTCTGGCGTCAATGATGATATATCAGACGATGGGAAGGAGTCAACGCGAGCAGAGGCCGAACAGGATGAATTTGGCACAGCGGTGATCGATCTTGGCCTAGTGCAGGCATCTTCATTTATTGGAGGGGGATCTAAGGTCAAAGCCACTCGATTCTTCGGAGCCGACGCTGCTATCAGGCCGACGCTGCAGACCCATGCTACCGACGTGATCTTCCAAAGTGATGCCTTCTCAACAACCCAACCTTCTCGATCAATGTCGTATCAAGCACCAATGAGCATCAGTCAACGTGCTTCCAGTCAGCTCTCACCCAGCAGCAAACGAAGTTCTGGCGTAGCCAGCGAGAAGACCGTTGTAATGTCCCCCAAGCAATCCAGTCCAAGGAGTCAGCCTCCGCTCTCACCACAGATATCTCGCCAAAGCGATGCATCCTCCACCCAAGATGCAGGCGCCCAGACCGATACAGACTCAAAGCGCCTATCCTCGTCATCCCTGCGCTTCCGCCTCCCCAGGCTCTCCTCCCAAGCCAACACAGCCGTAAACCCGAACTCCGTAACCTCCCGCCTCTTCCGCCGCTCCAATTCGCAATCAACCAACACCCCACCGCAAGACTTCCCACCCCCCCGACCAGCCGCATCCCGCTCCACCACCCAAACTCAACCTCGCCTCCCCAGACCCTCAACCCTCTACAGTCAGCCCTTCCCCTCCCTCACCACCCTCCCCTCCATCCTCCCCACCGCCATGCTAACATCCCACTGCAATCCAGCCACCCGCCCCGGCACCTCCGACGGAACCTCCATCAACCCCACCCCCCGCACTCATCACGCACCCAACACCCGCCGCCACAGCGCCGTCCTAGACGCCCCCGCCCTCCAGCCCAAAGGTACCAAGTCCCGTCCACCCCGTCATCCTCGTCGTGAGGCACCCATAAGTTACACCGCCCATACTGACCAAGCGGTGCGCGCAGCTGAGTCGTCCATTTCGAATTCTAACCAGCGGTATGGGGATGATGGTAGAGAGAGCGGTAGGGGCGATGAGGGGAGGGTGCCGGGGAGGTGGGGGCTGGGACGGAGTGCGAGTGCGAAGATCAGGCAGGGGTTTGGGTTTGGGGGATAGGCTGGGGGAGGGTAGGGTGGTGTTTGTTGGGTTTGCTGGTATATGAGTCGTAGAGGGGGTGGGGTGGTTGAGGAGTTGTTGGCTCGAAAGGAGTGGAAAAGCGTGTAGGAGATTTGAAACGTTGGGAGGGGCGGGGAGTGTAGGATAGTGGTACTGTACTGTACTATTTCCCTATACGTTCTTTCGGGATCGAGAAGACACGGAGAATGAGCTCACGCGCCGGAAACGCTTCACTGTTCAGAGGACATCGTATAACATGACATTTCCATCCTTCCCTCCGGTATTATTTCCCCTGTCTATCTATATACTGCACTCCCCCCAAACACCAGAATCACCGTCCGAAAAAAGGGGTGAGAGCAAAAGCGCACCACCGCCGGGTATCTCTAGAAACGTGCCAACGCCGCTGCCATCCTTGATAGCAACCTCCCTCAACCGCACTCACTTGCACGCACCACTCTCCTGCTCGCTCCTCCATTAGAACATCCTCACCATTCTCCTGCTCAAATCATCCATCAAACCCCCCTCACCATTCTCATACTCGCACCTCCATTCCACCCCAACCCTCCCGGCACCCCTCCCAATGAACCCCCCACCCTCTCCATCCTCCACCCCTCCCCTTCCCCCAAGCCAAACCCTAACACGAATTAAAACCACCCCAATGCCCCACTCCCAGCACTCATATCCTTCCCCCCTCAACCACACTCCTCCCCAAAATCTCCACCTCCCCCATCTCCCCCACCCGCCTCTTCTCCAGCACCCACACCCCCCCTTCCTCTATATAGCTCACCTCCGCGCCGCTGCTATTGCGGCTATGTCCGCTTTTACCCGCCGGACGCGTCTGCTTGAGAGCCGTGGGGTCGGGTGCGGCGATCGAGGAGGGGGGTTGGGTGGATGTTGTGGATGGAACGGTGGAAGTGGCGAAGGTGATGGTTGGGGAGTCTGTGGAAGGGGAGGGGTCGCTGTCGATGGAGGAAGCGCGGCCGTTGCTGCTGCTGACGCTGTGGAAGGAGGACGTCAGGTTCTGCGCGCTGCCTGAGGTGGTGGTGGTCGTCTGCAGCGTGAGATTGCTGTTGCTGCCCTGCAGCGGCGATGGCTGCACCATTCCCGGCGGTAGATGGGTGAGCGGCGAGCCGCTGTTCTGGCTGTTGGAGCTGCTGCGCAGGCTCCCGTTGCTGCCGCCCCACGCGCCGCGGCGGAGCTGTTTCAGCATGGCGAGTTGCTTGTTGATGTCATCCAATGGCATGTCGGCGTATTGAGGACCGGTGAGCGATACGGCGGAAAGGGGATATCCGGTCAGGGCAATCGAGTTTCGATTGCTCCACTCGGTGCGTTCGGTGATAGGGGTTAGGCTTGGCTCTTGGAAGTTGGCGCGCCCACTGTGGGATCTATGGACACCGGCCAGAGCTCGAGGACCGAAGTAGCCTCCGTTTGCGTATTCGGTGTCGTCGCTAGATCCGGACGCGCGGGCGAAGAAACCAAACTCCTGGCCGTAAAAGCCGTCGTCGTCGTTCTCGAGTGCTTCTGCATTGGCGGCGGCGACAATGGGATCGTCTTCTGCGTCGTCGTCGTAGTCGTTGAAAGCGGGTAGGCCGGCAAGATCTTGGCTTTGATGGCTGTTGTCACCAGTCATACCGTGGGAAGACTCGAAATCGCTCGGGGGCTCTTCGCAATGGCCAAAAGCTTCCTTGACGGCAGCTTGATAGGCAGCGGAGGGCATTGAGTTCAGATTGTAAGCCGCAAGATTGTCCTGAGTGAGGCCAGCAGTATAGGTCAAGGGCGGCCGCGTCGGCTGGTTCAGATCAGTTAGAGCATCTCGTAGCTCAGCAGTCACACCGTCACTGCTGAGAGACAGGTGAGACTGATCTACGAGGTTCTTCTCGGTCCTCATAGTGCTCTGCGAAGTGCTGCTGTTGAAAGCATGTAGCTGGGTAGTATCATCCGTCACGACTTGAAAATCGGTTTCTGGTAGTGGCTTGAGAGTTCGGTCCCGTAGCGGCAGGCCATACAATCCATTGCTGTTGTCGTCGAATACTGATTCATCGAATTCCTCGGCGCTGCTGGCGTCCAAGTCTTCAATCATCCCATCGTCAAAATAGAGGTCATCGTCTTGTTGGGCGAGACGGCTCGGAAGAGCTGCAAGATTGGATTCGGAAGCTACTTCTCGCTGCAAAGGGGGAGCTTGGAGACTAGAGTTTGAAGCGATACCAGGCGTAGACCGCGGTCGTGGCGATTTTCCGGCTCCATTTTGTATTTGCTCCAAGTTGGACGAAGCTTTTGAAACGGCGAAGCCAATGGCTTGTCCTTGGAGATCGCGCGGTGTCGCAGGGGATGTCATGCCCGTGCTTACAGGACTAATCATGCTTTCGAAAGACGACTTGTTCGGCGATACGAGATTGAATGTCTCTAGAGCTTGTTGCGAGACAGGTAGATGCTCCGTTTCTTCTTCGAACTCGTCGTCATCGGCATTTACGCCAGGTATTCTCTCTTCCAAGCCATCATCATCCATCCCTTCGAGATGAAGATAGTCATCCTCATCCATTTGGTCCTCGTCGCTCAATGTGCTCTCACGTTGTTTTCGCTTAGCCTTTTGCCGATGCTTTTCTTCCAACAATTTCTCCTGAGCTGCCGATCCAACCCCTGCAAGATCGAAGCTAAACCTCGAGGCATTGCTCTTGTAGCGCTTCGGGGATCCAAGGCCTTCATTAGTAGCATCTGAAATGGATGTAGGGCGAGATCTGACTCTTGGAGGGGACATTGGCGGGGATGTTGGTGGCGACGAATGATCAATGATTTGACCCGGGTCTGGAGACTCTAGTACAACATCAAGAGGGGCTTTTGGAGCAGGCGAAGACGTTTTCTGAACCTCAACAACGCCAGCTGAGAGCTTCGTGGGTAGTTTTCGAGCAAAGGCGGGCAAAGAGGATGGATCGGGTTCTGGCTCGCTTTCTTGAAGAGACATCTGCAACATGAAGGCGGATGACAATCTTTTTGCTGGTCCGTTCTGGTCACCTTCCAAGCCATCATCAAAGTGCTCTTTGAACACCGGAGTGTGCTCTCGTTCCGGGCTGCTTGGGCTGTCATCCTCCTGCGTAGACTTGTTCAGGGTCTTCGAAGATCGCTTCTGTCTATAATCTGGGTCCCGAATCTCTCTTATCTCAGCCAAGGAAGCATTGGTATCATTGCTAGAGTGACTGCGTCCTGGGCGCGGTGCGCTGAAATCATGCACCACTTTCCCCCGGATTCTGGGATCGTAGTCGTCAGGAAGCCGCAGTCCAGGAGCACTCTGATTCTGAGAATAGACTTCCTCTACCACTTGGTGAGAGCGTCGACGCGCCAGGAGGGACATTGGGTTCAAAAGGTTGAGCTTGGTTTTTCCATGGCGATTTTGGCTTGCCACTGCGTGAGAAGGGTGGGCTGGTGGTGGAGGAGCAGAACGCTTGGGGTGTGCAATTTCCGACTGATGGCGCCCATGGGATGAGTGTGAAGGCCTTGCAGTGGTCGGACGTGACATCGACTCATCTTGAGGTGGTGATTGTTGAGTTTGGACTGGAGCTTGGCCTCTGAATTGAGATTGGAAAGGCTTTGGTGGTGGTGTTGGAGGCTGGCGAAGAGGTCCTGGAAAAGCTTCTAAGCTGGCCTGAGGCATGTGTATTGATTGACGGAAGGGAGGCTCAGAGTACGATCGCATCGATTCGAACCTGATATCGATGGGTCTCTTCTTCCTTTCCGGAGACATATGAGGCGGCTCCGGAGGTAGTGGCGGCGGTGGCATCTTGATGTCCCTGACTACTCGATCAGGGGCATTTGCTGGCATCTTCGCAGCAGCCACTTTGTTGTTTAGTGCCTCTTCGGAGGGGGCAAATTGAGCATCCGGTGAAGCACGTTTCCGGTGCTCAGGCGATGTATTCACTCTCTCTGGACCTGGATGCTCTCTTTCTCCAAAGCCACGCACTTCATACTTTGACGCAATGCGTGGAATGGAAGGTAAGATGGGAGGAATAGGTGACACTGGCGACACTTCATTGATGCTGCGGGGTTGCGTGTGCTGCGATTGGGGCACTTCGGGATTGAAGCTGGGGGGTGATGTGGGGATCTCATGATAATATCGTGAAGATGTGGCATTCAGAGGAGCTGTAGCTGATGGGATAGCAGAGCGTCTATTGTTCGGACGGATCCCATGTAAGTAAGAGAACATATTGTGGACTGCCTCGTGCGCAACGCAGCATTAGGGAGCTTTCATAGGTCAAGAGATGTGTCGAGTCTCGAGTGCACAAGCTTCATACACCTGGCGTATCGATATTTTACGTGAAAGGAAGGGTTGAATCACTGTGGGTTGAATTGTCCAAGAGAAGCGAATTGTAGAAACTCCATACATTTAAGAGTGAGGGAGCAACACCAAAGACGGTCGCTACAGTACTGTAAGCCAAACCAAAGCGTAACTGTCACGGCTTTCACTCCCCTTCGTCCTCCAATGTGATATTAACGGCGACAGTACAATGAATGAAGCAAGCATCAGAGCAAGTCTCTAGCAGCTGCTATAGAGCATTGATTTTGTGCGTCTTACAGTATACGCGGACATCAATATATTACAGTCCCTATTCATCCAACATTTCAATTTCACCCATTCGATCCGCTATCCGCGGCCTCCTTCTTCTCCTTTGCCTCCTTCTCTCTGTCCTTCTTATACTGCCTCTGTACATCTGGATCCTCCCAATCCTTCACCACCCGCCATTCGTCGCCGTCCTTGAGTCCAGCGTGCCGAATGTCGCATGGTCCTCTCCCCCATTTTTCGGCATACACATCACGCCCGAGGTCCATCCACATACGTAGCGCTTTTTCAAATCCATCCGAGTCTCGATAAAAAGGTTCCCCTTCCCCGCCTTTCTGTCGCCCTTGCCATGTGTTTCGATCGTCTTTCTCGGCTTTAGCCCGTTGGAGCTCATCCAACTTTTGTAGCAACTCCTGATACGCCCTTGAATTCTTCTCCACAATAGGCGCTTTCCGCTTCTCAATCCCGTCCTGGTCCCTTTCTACAAGGCTGGCTTCACCCCGCTTGTACAGCATCTCCAAATCATCCAAAGTCCCAGCTACATCCCACACTTTCCCAACCTCCTCACTCTCAATCTTATAGTCCTTCATCCATATCCGTTCGTGCATATCGCAATCAGTCATGTAGAAAGGAATCATCGTATCCCACCCTCCCACTTCCACAAACGACTGCGTGCGAACCAAAGCCAACCGATCATAGGCGAACCACATCGTCGCCAACGGTCCCCAGCCTGGCGCCATCGTTCCCTGCAAAGCCTCGACAGCGCGCGTATAAACGGACCTGTAGGGGTCCTGGTTGAATTCCTCGTCTGATACCATCACCGTATCCATATGCGCCCAGAAATAGTGGTCCCACTTCTTCTCCAGCGCCGTATAGATGTAGAAATTCTGCAATTGGGCAAAAGTGAGGAGGGTGGGTGTGGAGATAACACCGATCCCGAAGATCTTTGTGAGGCGGCGGTAGTCGAGATAAAATGGGTTCTGGAGCGTGAGTTTGCCGTCACGGTTCGAGTTCATAGTGCCTGTGTTTTCGATGACGTAGATGTCGCCGGGAGGCCATCCTGCTGTTATGTAGCTGACAACGACTTGCTGCAGGAGGCGCCAGTTGCGGGTGAAGCCAATGAAAAGGGGTGTGGAGACCTTGGGGTGCGATTTTGGGGGAGTGTTCCATGAGGGGATGCTGGGAAGATCGGAGGCAGATTTCGCATGCGCGGCAAGAGGGAAGTTGTCAAAAATGGGTGGTGGTTTCTCAGGCTTCGGCTTGTAAAGTGGTTTGGGCTTCTCTGCAGGCTCTGACGGTCCAGTGAGGGCGTCAAGTCGGGGGATCGAATCTTTACTGACGGCGCCGGTGTGGATCAGGAGGATGGTTACGAAAACCGTGAGCGGTATGAGGAGAAGGAAGAGGAATCGTCGGACTTTGCCTTGTGATAACATTGTGGATGAATTCCGATGCCATGCGCAAAGGCCCGAGGTGATGATGCTTGAAGGGTTCCTGCCACCATCCAACCTTCAGCCCGCTTCATCGGCGAGATACGCGAAGGTGCGGAAGGAGGAACACGCTAGTAACATTGAGGGAGTCACGGCAGTGTACCTGTGTATTATTGAGAAAATTTTGATGTTGGCCCTCGAGCTTCAAAGATTTATCTATGGAACAATGTTGTAGTCTGGGTGTTTTCTGCTCTATGTACACACTCTTTCAATTCGCCTTCGTCTTCATACCATCCCTCCCCAAACCCAGCATCCCCTTTTTCTCGTCACTCTTCTTCCATCTCCATTGCCATTCCACTAACACTGGTAGAAAGGTCCATAGATCGAAATCCGGCCACAAGCATTTGAGAAAGACAATCTCCGTGTCTTGATGGCACTGCCATAACATGAAATCACTCAATCTCTCTACGCCTGACGTCCGTACCAGGAGTTCTACTGGCGGTAGGCCAGCGGTAAACATGTGGTTGTCCAGAACCTCGGATGTTATGGTCTCTGCGTCTGGATACACTTCACGGATTGGTGGTTGTAGGTCATCTTCCTCTTTGATTAGAGCTTCCTCGGGTGGCGACTCGGGATTCAAGGTTGTAGAGGACGAGATTGAGCCTTCGGTGTCAGAGGTACCGCCAGGAGATGCAGAATGGCCAGAGGATGGAGAGTGCGATCTCACTTTGAGGTTATTCGATGAGAGGCGCCGGGCGCGAATGGTGTGGACGATGTGCGACTCGGAAAAAGCTCTTTGCTGCAAGGCCAATGGTTGCGAGTAGTCAACCACGGTGTCTCGGATCGCTGTGGTAATCTCATTGTGAGATGTGTAGGGGACACATAAGTTCAGGATGGCTTTTCCGTTCTTCTTGGTCAAATTGACTGCTCGGTCCATAGCCTCCAGCACATCAGGCTTGACCAATTCACGTTGACCGATTATTCTTATACGCGCCCCATACCGGTCTAAAAGATCCCCATGCTGGACCAATTGAGCGAGCTTGACCTTCGCCATGTCCATAAGCGCGTCGACTTCGTACTTTGAGCGTTTAAAGTTCTCAATGCTGAACGCATAGACAGTCACGACCTTGACGCCAGACTTGTAGCAGACTTCGAGAATCTAGGTTGAAACATACAAGTCAGCTTGGCTAATCTCGAGGTCTCAGAGAGGGTGAGATATGTTTACCCTCGCCAACGCCTCAAACCCCAGATTGTGTCCTTCCACCGTCTCTATCCCATGGCTCCTTGCAAACCGCCTATTCCCATCCATCACAAAAGCAACGTGTTGAGGTATTGGCCCGCATCGCAATCCTCCTATGAGTAGTTCACGGAGCTGCATGATAGCCCATTCCATGGGCGGAGACTGGACAAACCACCTCCGAAGCTGTGAAAGGTGCATTGAAGGCATGGTGAAGAGCTTGGGCAAAGTAAAGGTGGAGCAGGACCGGATGGAGCTGTTGAGCCTGGATTGCTCCAAATTGCAGAGTAAGGCGGTGCCTAGAGCACAAGGAAGTTTATTTGCTTCCGTTGACTGGCGACCGCTCCAAGATCGCGGCAAAGGTGTGTCGAAACATGGTCAAAATGTTGAGTGGAGCGGTAGCCAGCAATAGCGGACAATCGAGGGAGCAGGTGGAAATTTGTTGATGCCTCGGGCTTGTAGCCGGAACCCTAATCAGCTGTGATAAGCCCTAATCAGCCCTAATCAGGTCTGTCCTCAACCCCCGATGTGGATGGAATTAGGACTAGCGTAGTATTACCTAATGCCTATGGCAGGTAACACCTTTTAGTGACTAGGTAGATCCTTAACCAATACAACTACTTTGGCCACTACTGGCTGACGGCTGTTTTGCTATGTTACGTATGGTCTCTTTACACCGAGCCCCTATCTAGCGGAGGATGAGCGCCGTCGCACGACCGTCTTTTCGTGTCTTAGCTCTCGCTTGTTCTGCTGCAGTATTGAGCAATGTTAGAGCATCAAGCCGGGGTAGGAGTCTGGCAAGGCCTTCACCACAACGTCATGGATGTGGAGGTCCGCTAATTCAAGTGAATCACCTGGAAAGTCGGGACAAACAAAACAGACGGACGACATTTCCAGCGTTTGGGTATGAAACTTCTCGTTAGCTATGGCTTTCGAAGCTTGGTTTCGTGAACATGGAGGCCGCGTACATCCCTCAGCCGAGATAAATATTACCCCGCAAGGGAATTATCTAAGTGTTCGTCCTGATGGCGTTATTACTCCAAAAAGCTGGGTGATAAAATGCCCGCGCAATTTGATATTGTTCTGGGCTAGTACCTGCGAGCCTCGTTCGATCATTTCTAAGCTCATGCCTATGTATTCAACTTCATCTCGAGGTCAGACGATTGTTACTCGCCTATTCCTCATGGGGCAGTATCTGCTCAAAGAAGGTTCGTTTTGGTGGCCGTATATCAGCGACTGCCTCCCCAAACCAGATCAACAGCACGCGTTCAATACCGCCTCTTATTTTGATCACGAAGACCTGATTTGGCTACATGGAACAAATCTAGAGAAGGCAATGGAAGGAAGGAGGACAATGTGGCACCGGGAATATGAAGAGGCCATGGGCCTACTTTTTTGTGAGAAAATTCTAGAAGAGCCTTCAAAGGAACGCGATCGCTGGACGTGGTTGGTCAAATCTGAAACCCTTTCAAAGCCACTGAAGGCTAAGTCCCTAGTAAAGGGAACTCTACTTGTGGGCAACAACTGTGATAACGTCGAGGGGCTTTCCAGGGTCTGCGCTCCAGCCTATGGAAATTGATTCCCCAGTTCTGATACCCGGATTTGATCTCTTGAATCACTCTCCGACAGCCAAAGTTACATGGAATTGGAACGTGACCGCTTGCGTTCTTGAAGCAGACGAGAAATCTGATGGGGGTGCGGAAATATTCAACAACTACGGTCCCAAAAGCAATGAAGAGCGTGAGTGTATCACCGCTCTCGCCATGAAGTTTTCGAATGACACACGTTAACGCTGAACCCAGTTTTGATGGGCTATGGTTTCTGTCTCCCAGATAACACCGCAGATCGTGTCAGCCTGATGCTCTCTTCGAAGACGAGAGGATGCACTGAGGAGATTGGGGGCTTGCATCATACTCCTGCCGGTCAAGAACGAATGAATCAAGCTCATGAGGCTGAAAGCCTTGAGCCGCAGCCATCTCGACACTGGGTCTCTGTCGCACCACCCATGGCCACGAGTCCACTGTACACTACGCGACCTTCTCTATACCAATTTTCCGATGGCTTCCTGTTGGAATTTTCCGTTCTAGCATCAAACCATCGAGAGGACCTCAGTTGTGATTCGTGGGGTGACTCCCAAAACGCTATTTCTCCTGAGAGGCTCTCGCGAAACAAACTTTACGTTACAATCGCCCTACTTGTGCATCTCCAACGCCGAGCGTTCGAGATAACGAAGCATGATATTGACCTCCCAGGAAGACCCCAAAACAAGAGACAAGAATACGCAGCAATGTACCGAAACCGCCAATTGCGCATCCTCGAATCTGTCTTGGATGCATTGAGGTCTACTATGAACTTCTTTGAGAGTCACGGTCCCACAAACGGTGTGGTAAGGCTGGAGAACATCCTATCACAATCGCCAAAAGCACTGTCCAAAGACTTTCGAAGCGTCATCCACACGGCATTGGGAACGAGGAACGAAGCCAGAATCCGGGAATGTGGCGGCGAAGAGTGCGCATTCACCCTCTGGCTGTGTGGGCTGATCACGCTGAGCAACTCGGAGGGATTGGACTCGATTCGCGGATCCGAGTTCGAGGAGAGGATCCTCAATTGGATAAGATGGCTAAAAGAAGTCTATCATCTTGATCTCGAGGGTGGGCTTTCCATGCAACAGCAGGAAATGATGTCGCAGACGAGTGACGGCATGGATAACATGCGAGACTCCAAAGACGTTCCTATGATTGCGGCATCCTATCTTGAAGCTATCAAGACAGACGTGGAGAAGCATCCCCAGTCGCTATATGCAAAGCGTGATATAACAACGTCGAGATTGGAACTCTGTCTTTATATCACAAGACAGGAGGGGGTCCCGTGGCCAAATGCATTCATGGAGTACGGGAGGGAGGTGGACGAGTACGTCTTGTTTCTTGAGACCGGAGAAAAAGAGAACAGTGAATAGAGAGATATATAAGGAATAGCATGCAACAGGTTATGACACTTTTGATACTAGAAGACAATTGACGTCCGAGGGGTCCCTGGCGCCAAAGTCTGGCGGGCCAAAGTTCCGACCCGCCCCGGCCCGGAAGCTGCTCCGTCCACCCCCTCAACCGAAATATCTCTCTTCCCTCCATCATCTCTCCCTCAATCTAGATGAAGCGTTCAAAGCCTGATACCATCCACACAAAACATGTCGACCACACTTTTCCGCCCCTCTACCGCCCGCAGCACCTTGCGTGGTCTCTCCACCGTCTCCAGTTTGATCTCAAAACCAGCAAGCACTTCCTTCATTCGAGGCAAAGCTACATTACCCGACCTGCCCTGTAAGCTGCCAACAACACTATTCCTTTCGTTACCGCCCTTGCTCCTTCAAACCCCGGAAACTTTCCGAAGCCCGAAGAGCATTGCTGACCAAGTCCTTCCGCAAAGATGACTACAATGCCCTCGAACCGTCCATCTCCGCCAAAATAATGCAGCTCCATCACGACAAACACCACCAAACCTACGTAAACTCCTACAACGCTGCCGCTGAGAAACTCGCCTCGGCTTCTACCGCCAAAGAGCAAATCGCTCTCCAACCCCTCCTCAATTTCCACGGCGGAGGCCACATCAACCACTCCCTCTTCTGGGAAAACCTCGCACCAGCTAAATCCGGAGGCGGAGGGGAGCCGAGCGGGAAGTTGAAGACGAGTATCGACCAGGCATATGGGAGCGTGGATGCGTTGAAGAAGGTGATGAATACGAAATTGGCAGGGATTCAGGGGAGTGGATGGGCCTGGCTGGTGAAGGATACCGAGAACGGAGCAGTGACGGTCAAGACGTACGCAAATCAGGACCCGGTCGTTGGACAATTCGTGCCGTTGCTAGGGGTGGATGCGTGGGAGCATGCTTATTAGTAAGTCCCTTGCCTATGAAATCTTTCCTTTTATTTGGGCTTTCCCGAGGTGACCTGCTTGGGGGATTTGAGAAGAGCGGCGAATTAAGTTTTTAAGGAAATTTGATACTGACTGAACGGGAAGTCTGCAATATGAAAACCGCAAAGCCGAATATTTCAATGCCATCTGGGACGTCATCAATTGGAAGACGGCCGAGAAGCGCTTCGAGTAAAAGTAAGCTCAAGAAAGCGGCCATGAGTGTATCGTAGCTTCAGTCGAATAGGCGGCTCGCGGGGTAACAATCTTTGTGCCGAAGCAGGCTATGCCTTTTTTTGCCCTCCAAATTACCCCTTTTTCAATCAGCTCCACCAAGTCCACCAAGTCATTTTGTGTGTAGCCTCGGAAATTGGAGTCTGAAGGGTACGGCCAGTTGCTATCTGAAGAAATAAAGGGGAAAATGCCAAATTTTTGTGGCGTGGTCTGGTAAATTCGCGAGCCCTCTCTAGCGTGCTTCGGCGCAAACACTTTTACCCAGCAATGCAGTAATCTTTAACAGAGTACGATCGTCGAATAAAGGTACAATCTATTTCGTTGCAAGAAACTACCCGAGCCATGGTGCTCTCTCTTGGTGCTATCACAGCAATTCACTCATCTGAAAAGATAAAGTCAATGGAAACAGGTGCAAGAAGGCATTTTGTATGGTTGTGATAACATTGATGAATTAATCCAAGCATGCTGTAGTCAACACAAAACAAGCTATACCAATTCCCAATTCCCAATACCCAATTCCCAAGACGTTGTTTCCAAGACCTTATTCCAAAAACACTCCCCAATTCCCAACACGGCGTCCAATCATTCATCAAATTCTTCACCCCACCCTCAAAGCAACGACGGCATCACCTCCACATCCCCAACAAAACACCAAACCCTCTCAAACCTCTGCCCCCGATCCGGCACCCACTTGCGCCAAAACCCCACGATCCGTCCCAAAAACCCCTCCCGCTCCCCCCACCCCACCCTCACTCCATCCGCATCCAACGCCTCCCACAACTGCGCCGCCTCCACCCCCCCAAACAACCACCCCCCCTCCCCCCAAAGCCCCTCACTCCACCCCGCCTTCTCCTCAAACTCCAACCGCATCGCCGCAAGGTCGAGCGAGTACCCCCACACCGCCTCCTCAAGCGCATTCAACCACCCCCCGGTCACGGTATTGAACTCCCGCATCGCGGGCACGAAATCCGCCTCCCGGTCCTCGGCAGCGTACGTGTCCCGAAGCGAGAGCAACTCGTCGTACACGACCGACAGATCCGACCGGGAAACCCGCTCCCGCGCGTTGGCGCTGAGCGCGTCGTTGAGCTCCTGTACCTGCGTCTTGAGTCCTTCGCTGTCTGCGTGGAAGGCCTGCGCTGCAGCGCACAAGTTCTCAACCAGTTTGTGCCGCGCGTCGGCGTTGACGCCTTCGGCCGAGTAGCGGCGGGTGAAGATGTCGTAGGCGGTGGTGAGGCCGCTGCGGCGGGTGGCTTCGTTTTCGAGGGCGCGGGTTAGAGTGGAGCGCCGGGCGCGGAGGGAGGTGTCGTGGAGGATTTGGTGGGTGCCGTGGTTTAGGAGGCGGATGTAGTCGGTGTAGGGAGTGATGGAGAGGTTGGGGTTGTGCTCGCGGAGGTCGATTAGGTAGCCGTAGGCGTGGTGGAGGGGGCCTTTGGCTGCGGTGGGGGGTTGGTTGATGGGGAATAGTTGGTGAGGGGCGGCGATGGGCATGGTCCAGTCGCAAGACATTGTGTTAGTGGTGTGGTACGGTAGGATGGATGCTTTGGTGGGTGGTGGAGGAGATGGATGGTAGACTAGGTGTCTGATAGGCTAGGTCTGTCGAAGTGGGTGACTGGGTGTCTGGGTAGATGGTCGGATGGATGGACGGACGTTCGAAGGATAGTATCAAGGGCGATGCTCTACAATGTATGTGTGTGTAAGGGATAGATGTGTAAGCAATAGCAATGTCAATGGATGTAATGGAATGTATTGAATTGCTTGAGTAGTATGTCTATGTAATGGCAGCGACGAGCCGTGACTATGGAAGATTGGTGAGATGGATAGAGAAAGAAAGATCAAGCCAGAGGACGAAGGAGCTGAATATATACCCTGCTGTTGAACTTAAATTTGGAAATTCGACCGGCACCATCGGCAGGGAGGGTCATGCTTCAGTGAATTGGAAAATCTTTTGGTGGCGCAGAGTGTTCTGTCGGGGCCGGTCGGCTTGGGCGTTAGGGAATTGACTCCGATTCGCCATTGCTGAAACTTCTTGACCAGGAAGGGTTTGTTTCCTGATGCAGTGATACGAGAAAGTGAAATACTGGAACGTTCCCTAAGCGCCGTTTTAACAAAGAAAGGCTGAGAAAGGAAGTCGGAGGCGCAAGCGCATCTGAGGTGGTGCAAAACGCTTTTCTTTCTTACTAGTGGAACAGCATTGAAGCCTGTGGGGGTAAAGGAGTGCAATTCTGCAGGTGGCACTGTCTTTGAAGCAAGGAGATGAAAAGACACGGCGCATGGAGGAGTCGCTTGCAATTTCGACTGGAACATAGGGGAGGCATCGAGATTGTGCACAGCATCCTGAGTCTACCTTTTCCACTTGGCATAGTGCTGTTTGCCAGTATCAACATCAGACCAACTCACCGTGCCCTAGGACACCCAGATAGAATGCTCCACATGAGGTTAGCCTACCGCATATTTCCTCAAAGGGAGCTTGAGAATTTGTTTATAACTTTCACGCCTTTGGTGGCTGGTCTTACGGCTTTTACCGTGACTCACTTTTCGAAAGTGGATGCTGCTCAATTCTCTCTCTCAGCCGTGGTAATTCTTGTAAAGCTTGTTCGATGGACCCTCGCTGGCATTGGAATTTCCGAGTAGAGCGAGGAATTCTCTTTAGCTTTCCATGGTGTTGCTCTATGGCGTATAATTCTTGTCCTTCACTCTTGAGGGGATAAAAGGCAGTCCGTCTCCCACGTCTCTCCAAGTGTACCTCCAGTCTGCAAATAGCTCCAACATTAGCATCATTAATAATATCAAACCACTGGACAATTATCAATATTGCTTCTGCTCCATCATTAGCATCTCTAACTGCATCCAGCCGTTAGACACGTCACGTAAATATATACTAATAATCGACCATGAAGAAGTGCTCACCATCATCTCTTCGGGGAGTTTTCAACGTGAGAAGACTCTTCAGATGTATCCGCAGGGACCGCAATGCTGTTGATGAGAGCCTCCCAACTTTGGTTGGCCCTCTCAGCACCTCCCATCTCCTAGCCACATCAGACGAGGCTCGGAACGTCAACTCGCCAATTGTCAAAGAGACGAGCATCGAAATCTCAACCGAGGCAGGAACGAAGGCGGACGAGACCCTCTCCCCATCCAGCGAGGTAGATGGACCAAACAGTGCAGTCCTGAACGCGGATGGCAGCCCATCCTCGTCATACCATGTTAACGTCCCGATCATCACCGTGTCCCGGTGCTCGACAATCGGGAGGCCTACCACCTCCGCCCGTCCCCCCATTCCCACGCCGCTGGAACAGCCTCTCCGTGGAGCATCACTCCGACACGGGCCCCGCTCCCATCTCAACAGCGCCTATCCCACCCACACCAATCTCCAGCACCCTGTGACAGAAGCCGCCCGCCGCAGCTGGCCACTCGTTTCCGATTACCGATCCCCGGCAATCGTAAGCACGGGCACGGTGAAAGCAATGACTCCTGTAGTTTCGACCGGGCCTGTTGAAGCAGTGACTCCTGCGATCGAAACTGTCCGGGCAGACGAGGTTGACGACTCTTCCACCTCCGGAAGTCGACCAAGTACTGGCCAATCCGAGGACGATGTCGAAACGCCGCCCACTGGCAACATCAGTTCCGAGACAGTTGACCGGTCTGATATTGGGGCGCCCCTCACTCGCGTCAGCAGGACTGCGACGGTCGTTCAGTCGATTAGAGATCTCGAGCAGTTATACCATGTGCACCCCCAGTCCACTTCGGCTGCTCACATCAGAGTGAGACTGGGTGTGCCTCTCCGCTGGGAGGATATGGCTGACCTCAACTTCGACTGATTGGCCTCGCCGTGGTTTCGGCAACCATTGAGCTCGTGCAGGCGTATGGAGAGTGTTTAGGGTTGGATGCATTGCGGCTTTCTTCGGCAAGTGCCATGTTTGATCTCGTTGTTGGTACCATAGCAGGCATGGAGACCGGATTAGGGGGATGCTTTGGCGTTTTGGCGTTGGGGAGATGATTATCTGTTTTAATTTGTAGTTTAAGATCGCTTGAGAATTGATCAAAGACTAAAATCTCCTTGCACTTGATCACGTGCATTGCAGCTTTTCAGAGCCTTAGTGTGTTGGGGATCGTTATCCTTTCCCTCCTCATGCTAGAAACGCAGATCCTCGAACCCTACGAGAGTTCCCACGTAGCGTCGTCAACTCTTCTTCTTTATCTCTCCCATCCACATCCTCATGGCCTTGGAACTGTCATGAGCAGCCCGGAATACTTTCGTCAAATCAGCCCACATCCTTGTCATGGTAAGATGCAGATAGACACAAACACTGCCGCTCCATTTCATCCAACCCGTTCAAAAACTCCGCCCCTTCCCCCAATGCCCCTCGTGGGTTATGAGCATGATCTGCAATCTCAGCCGCTCGTTTCTTGAATGTCTGGGAAATATTTTCAATTAACATCAAATTCACATCCCCGTCCCGAACTCATTTGGCTATCCCTCCCTATCTTCTGTTCCCTTATCAAACAACACTTCCTACCCCAGGGACTTTCAACATACCTCACATAAGACCTCCACAACCTCCTCCTCCTCAAACAGCTCCAAGCACCTGGCGGCGAGCTCGTAATAATGACTCGCGAGCTTTCTCAAATCTACAGTGCGTGGATCCGCTTGCAACGCGTTCAAAACCCTGGGGGAGATCGAGGGTGGGAGGTCCAGCGTGCAGATATTCGTAGGGCCGAGACGTTGGACCGCGAGGAGGGTAGAGAGCCAGAGTGGGAGGGAGAGGGAGGTGTGTGCTTTGATCTGTGGGTGGGGTTAGACTGGGGAGATTATGGGGTAGGTGGGGAAAAAGGTTTGTGAGGGGCTGGAACGTACATCACCACCTGGGTTTTCATCTAGATAGCCTAGATTTGGGATGTCGAGTTCGAAAGTGCAGGGAACTTTTTGGGCGTCTGTTAGGACTGCATCGATGTTGTAGTACGAACCCATTCTAGTAAGGGATTTCATGGAGGAGATGAAGGTGAGAAAACAACGCGAGTAGTGATGTAGCTTGTGGTTCAGGTGAAGTCGCGTAATTACGTAATCAAGCGCGTCCGATACCGTGATGGTCTCGGCACTGCTTCACGAGCCCTTTCTATCTCTTTTCCTGGAGCGTGAAATGTAGGCATCATTTAGAGTATATCCAATGATGAGAGACATCTTAAAAAGCAATTCGTTTGATCAAATTAAGACAGAAGCCTTAACCACTCCGCCATCACAGCTTAATCAAGTTTCAAATTGCCTCCTGAGGGCCACGGGGTAAGTATCCGGCCCCTGTTTCCAAATGACTCATTCGTTGGACCTGCACCTCTTCCAACGTTACCTTGTCGGCATCGGAATCAAGGGCACCCTGATGGTGGTCGCTCTCCCAAATCTGATATGTCTGGTGCTCGTTTGCAGTGCACTTTCCAACACGAGCACGCTACAACAGTGGCGATATACCAATTTTGCACTGCGAAAATGCATTGATCTGCCCTACCCAGGTGAGATGTCGCTTTTTGTCCATATATAAAAGTGAGCTACGGGTCGGATGCCTGCTTGCCTTGCATTTTTCTTTGCTTGGTGGACTTACCAGCATGTCTGAGCTCCATCGCGTAAGCTGAGAAAGAGCCTTTAGACACTCGACTGGGCTGGTAACAGTGCAGCCAAAAGAGTAGGACAGGCCACGCCATGCCACGCCAAGTAGCCTGGTAGACAGCAGGCAAGAGAGCAGAACAGGCCAGGTCACGCAGCTGAGTAGAATTGCTACGCCAAGGGGGGGGCGCTAAAGGACTGCAACAAACCGACCATTGAGATTGTACACATACAAACCGGGGGAAGGAGGGTAGAAGCAGGGGGGGTAGGGGACGGAGCTCTGCAGGGCCAGCCCTAGATGGACAGCTGAAGGGGGACCTTTTGACGGCGTTCTAGATCTAGGGAAGTATCAGATTGGCCAATCAGGAAACTTCGTCTCAATGGCGGCCGATTTGAGCGATTAGATGACTCTATTGCTGGCTGTATAGATTTTTGCTGGGAGTATAAATCATTTTGCAAATGACTCCTCAATCAACAAATCACGTGCAAATTCTTTTTGTTTTTGGCAAGAATGCGACAATGTGGTCAGCTCAGCTAAGCAGGATCTAATATACCTCTGTAATTCCAACACATCTGTTCCTTGGGTCATGCCGTCAGCCAATACATAATCGTTACTTCTGGGCTTATAGCCCAGACTCGCCCGACAGTCACCCGCGTCGCGCGGAGGCCAGCAGCCAGTGAAGGCCGGCAAGCTACCCAAACGTCCATTGACCGTTTACGATATTGCTGTGAGATCAAGTTTAGGCATGGTAATCACATGTGCAATAGGGACGTAAAGTAGGATAGGAATCGATCGTTTGCAAGCTATGATCTTGGTCCACAATAACGCTGTGAAAGCACGCCGCTATGCAAGCATACATTCGCTGACTGGCACACAGTACGGAATCGTAGAAAACGTGTCATCGTTCGAACAAGGGTTCGCCACCTCGCATCCTGACAGTGTTCAAGACATGCAACGCCGTCACAGTGCCTCCGAGCTGCGCCATATGCTCCTCATCAAAGCCATTGTGGAAACAGGTAAAATCTTCTCATGCGCTTTGCTGTAAAATTCGCTGGTTCTGGACTGTAAGGAAGGACAAGATTGTGAAGTGAGCCTTGCGGCGCCGCCTTTAGAAGAAACGAAAAAAGGTCGTGAATCGTGACGATTGAAAATGTCGTAGGAAGTTGCTCAGCGAGCTGTGGAGACTGCAATTGGTGACATCTAGATGGATCGTGGAGTTTGTGCCAATTCAGGAGCATGAGGTAGACATGACCCAGGTAGCGAGCTGCTGGAAGGATGTGCATGAGGATGGGTGGCCGGCCTCTGCGCCAATGCATGGGCGAACTGAGTTCTAGCGACATTTGATGGCTGAAAAGAAAGGGAAATAGCTGGTTGGTGCGACCATATTCAGGAAATGCGGCCTGGAGATTAGGTTCGACGAGGGAGAGCGTGCGAAATCACGACTTTTCTTGCCAAAAGAGCTCAAAGTCGTCGGTAATCCCTTCGCGAAGTCGCTGCTCATGAACGTTACCCCATTCCTCGATGGCGATAACGACGTCATCATCGCTTCGAATGGTAACAAGATCACCGTCTTGATCCCTGTATCTCAAACGAGCACTGCCTCTCGCAATGGAGGCAGATGAGACTTTGACCATCTTGGAATCAATGCGGTCGATGAGGGTGCGGTATTTGATATTGATTGCCACAACAATAGTGACATGACTTGGAGGAGGATCGAACCAGATTTTGACTTTGAGCTGCTGAGGATATGGAATCGAGCTGCTTGAGGACCTATTATCGTCTTGAGTACTTCTGGGAGCTATGTTTTCAAGGCCTTGAGGAAGTCGCTGCCCCTGCGTATCATAGCTTGCCCGTTGTTGGCCGGAAGTTCGGTATGCTAATTGTTCGTCCATCATGGGTGAATTGTTCTGGCTACGATTTACCTCGGCACGCATATTGCTTGGGATTGGTGGAACAGGAACGTTGTCCATTGCCGACTGGAGCTGGCCATTGTGTCTTCTCCCTCCTGGTCCTTGGATATCCGGAGTGCTAGCAGAGCGGAGGCGACTCTGGTTCAGAGATAGCTGTTGTTGAGGATGTTGAGACGTTGCCATGGCTGGTAAAGATGGCCGGGTAGAAGGGGGAGGTCCTTCACGCGAGGGAGCACGACCGATGGCTGGAGCAGTCCTATGCTTATTATTCTCATGTGGCCAGCCACTCACAACAGGTTGGCCGCGGCCAAAGCCGTACATGCTTTGTTGAGAGTTTGAACGAATTGAGATTGGTGAATCGTTGGAAGGGGAGAAGTAAGAGTGACCAGCAAACTCGGCGGGGGATTGAACTAGCTGAGGTACATTGGTGTTCAGGCTAAGAGGAGGATAGTTGCCACTGCTCTGGTCCTGGTACGGGTATCTTGGATGAGGCATGCGAGCGCCGGGATGCTGGCCTGCGAAGGAGCGCAAGCTATTGTTGGATGCATTGCGGCTCATGGTGTAATTCGAATTTCCTCCAGTGACTGTGGACGAGAGATCATCATAATCCTCTTCGTCGATGTCTATCTCGCGGTAGGGATTTTCCGGCCTGGGTTGACCTTTCATAGACAAGAATTCTGTAACTGACGTCCCATTCTGACCGGATTTGCGTGATAAGTCAAGTAAGAACTTCTTCTGCTTCTGGACTGTCTCCTGCCACTCTTTCATTGTCTTTTCCTCATTAAAGCGAATGACGAAGTTCTCAACGCCTGGGTCGCCCTTCCAGAATATCTGGACGGTATACGAAGATTTATCTATGCCTGTATCAGCGAGCTCGAACTCGGAGTATGGGGATCGAGAGCGTACCAGTTTTGACCAAGGTCAAGACGTCAGTCACATTCTGCATGAAGATTCGACCCTTGAGTTGCAGCTTTGGTTTCCCTTTTGCGTCTACAACAGCTTTGCTACCCCCGAGCATCTTATTCTTGGGCTTGTTCGGATTGATCTCCTTGCAGCAAAGCAGGATCCGCTCAAAAAGATAAACCTTGTACTGTCGTTTCCAAGTTCGCTTGGTCAGCCACGCGTGTCCCTCGAAGGGCAGATATTTGTAGGGAGTATGACGAAAACCACTTTACTAACCTCACGCTCCACTTCCTTGGCGCCTTCGCCTTTCAAGACAGTGTAATTGCCATACAGCAAAAGCCCTCCAAAGTGGTCAATTTTATGCCCCTTCCAATCTTCAACGCGATTTTGCAGCTCCTGCACTGCGCAAAGTCGTTCTTCTTTACGCATTGAATCATTTGCGCGGTCGAGGATTGATCGAGACGCCGCAATCCCATCGGCGAGATCGTTTCGGCGCTGTTCGTCCAGACCACCTTTTTCACGAAGTTCCTGGATCGGCATTAGCTTTGGAGGCGCGATATGACTATTGTAACAAGACTCACCCCGAGTAGTAACGGGTATCTCGTCAGACGCTGGAACGGCTTCAAAAGAAAGCCAAGGAGAGTTGCTGGGGTCTCCACCAGGTCTCGAAATTGCGAGTTGACCGATTCCCGCCTCAGCTTGCCCCATTGCAATTCTAGGCTCTCTCTACAGCAGTTCTGGTTGGCAATGAAAGGTTCGTACACACGAAATGCATCTTTATAGTGAAAGAAGAGCTTGCCCCAATTTTGTTGAGCTTCTGGGAGACAATTTTGCTGCTCTATCCTAATCAAGAACCGACGCTGAAAGTCGAGCAATTGATTCAAGTTCAGAAAGATATCGTGCGCTGTGTCACCCGCAATCGATCCTTTCTGTTCGATTTCGTTCTTGAACTGCTGAAGAAGTTCAAGGTGCTGGACATAGTCACGTTCAGTCTTTACCAATTCCTCTACAATTTTCTGGCGATGAGTGAGTTTCTCTGGCTTGTCGCCATGTATATCAGCGGCAGACTGTGCTCGTTGCATCAGCAGCCCTTTCTCATCCAGGATGTCTAGAATTCGGTTTACGACTTTCGTCACCTGATCAAATGTTAGCATCTCGACAGACGTCGTTGATTTTTGTGCTTTGCACTGACCTTGACAAAGCCAGTTGTGTCTTCGTTGTACAGGTCGGCAATGAGGAACAAATCTTGTGAAGGGAATTTCAGCTCGTATTGGCAAGCCTTTAAGAACTGGTATGTGGCCTGCTTGCCAACCTTGGACTCTCTGTGTCTGACCGAATCGACCTCGATGCGTTGTGGAGGATTCAAAGCGTTGTAGACTGTCACCAAGGGGTAGCCACGTCTGAAACAATTCCACATTGACGTGACAGGATCTGTCGAGTCGTTGGTCTCGGCTTCTTCTTCTTCCATCTCCGCAATATGCTCATGGAAACCAGGTACGTCGGTCAGTCTCCTTCGCAAGTTCACGCAGATCTGGTAAAGCGAGCTGTTGTTACCGGCTGTCATGTTCATTATATGTCCATTCCTCTGAGGTATTCCATTTGCTGGAGGGAGCGAGGATGTTTGAGTCGATTGAGCTGGAACAGAACCATGTTGCGCGAAGCTTGAATGGCTAGACGATTTACTATATCGAGGTGGATGAGACATCTTCTTGTTCAGAGTAGGGAATTTATTTTTGATAGTAGGTTGTTTCGAATTCGGGCCGTTTTTGTGATCGTAGAAAGACGCAAAATCAGCCTGGTCGTCTGGAGGCTCATACGAGGCGACTGTATTGCGAGCACTGGCACCGGCACTAGCAGAACTCCGAGCCAGGGGGTTCCAAGCTGCCTCCGTTGCCAGCATACCTCAAGTCGCGACCCCACAATCGTTGCTCTTACTCTCCTATTGAAAACACCGGGCTCTGCTCTGGATTCTAAGTGTTCAAGATTGGCGTTTTGGCATTCCAGGGAGGAGTTCTCTAGGGGAGTATGCCAGCTTTGAACAGTACCACCTGGGTAAGGGATCGTTATAGTGAGTGTGTCCGGAGGTACTAGAGTATAAGCAGAAGTAGAAAGGTAAGGCTTGGCCGACTCTAGTCTTTCTTGCTTCGGTCGCAATCTGAATAGAGGGAGGGAGTGGGAGGGTCAGCCTGTTGGCAAAGGTCAAGGGATCTGGGCCTCAGGACAGAGTCATGAAAGTGGGTGTAGGTTCAAAGTGACGAACCAGAGGATAGATGGATGTGAGTGAGAGGCTCAGTGTGAGAGGATTTGAGTCGAAGTAGGGACAACCAGTGAGACCAAAGTCCAGGATCACCAGGACGCAAGCAGCGGGGTTTTGGGTTTGGCCCTTGACGGTTTTGGGAATAGCGTACCCGAGACACGAAGTTCGAGAACTCCCGAAGTCCAGACTCAAGAGGTCGAAGACACGGACAACATAAGAGACAACAAACGCGCATATTTGACGAGGTACGCCTCGAATTAGGGCAAGGGAAGGGTATAAGGAAAGAGAAAGCCTACACCGATACTTGCCACCCTTGAGTGCCATAGGCTACCATGCACAACCCCAACAAGTCGAACATCTCTTGACCGCCAAACCATAACACTGAAGAAGCCTCCAAAGACACGGCTGATGTTTCCGCGGGGACTTGTTGGGTCTGTTCCCTTCCTACAGTCTATCTCATAGACCCTACGACTACCTCATGGACGACTTCCATTCAAGGCCGGGAGTGCCTCGACGTCTCTTTGATCCAATGATGAGATTCAAGGTGGACCCATCTTATAAAGTTGATGAAGGCTACTCCGAGGACACAAGGAGTCAAGATGATGTTGAATCCCCAGTGAAGATGGATGCAGGAGAAGAGAGCATGATGTCCGCGCCATTACCGTTGGGAGTGAGCCTTCAGGAAGCCGCGCTTGGACTCAGTGAAATGGACAGAAGCGGTAAGCCGCTTGGATTATGTCGTTCATAAAGCTGAGATAGACAAGTCTAACAAATGACAGAGTTCGCGTACAATTTGCTACGAACCTTGAGAGTGTCCTCCATCTCCAGCGTATACGACCGGTTATGGCCTATGTTTCACAAAGATCCCTTGCTCGTTTTCCCCGCAGAAATAATGTCTCAGATCTTCTCCTACCTCGAGCCGTCAATGTTGCTGGAAGCTTCGCGTGCGTCCAAAGCCTGGAGAAGCCGTATTCTTGACAGTGGGCTATGGAAAGAGAAATTCAGGAAGGAAGGGTGGTACTTGGATCTCGGAGAAATCGAACATTGGGAAAACTCCTACAATCAGAAGATGAGAAGCGCAAAGGTGGGGAAAACGAATACACGTACACGGGAGGACCCATTGCGTTGGACTCGACGGTCGACCGGACAAAAGCCCACCCCCTTTGCCCTGGGGAACGAGCGCCTGGGAACCCCATCCAGTACTTCTACGAAAGCTTCCTGGCGTCAATCGTCTCCAGAATCCGGTCACCCAACACCCCAGAACGAGCAAGCTGTCGACGTTGATGAAGAAATGATTGACGCCGAAGACGAGGGAATTGGCCGAACCATGCCTCGTGAGCCCCAGACCTCATGCCTTACTCGCTCAAGTCCTGGCAATATTGGCCAGCAACGTGTCAGAAGCTCCTCGGCTGAATTCGAGAAAGGAAGCAATGCTTCAGAAGACTCTGGCGACCAAGATGTTCATCTTGAGCAGCCACTCATGATTTACTACTCCCCTGGCCGTTCCCATGTAAACTACCAATACATTTTTAAACAAAAGAGCAAGCTGGAAGAAAATTGGAACTCGGGGAGATACAAAAGCTTCCAGCTGCCGCACCGAGACCATCCAGATGACGCCCATACGGAGTGTGTGTATACCATCCAGTACCGGGGAAACTACCTCGTGAGTGGAAGCCGTGATCGGACTCTTCGCATCTGGAACCTTGAAACCCAACGGCTTGCATGGAAGCCACTCAAAGGCCATGTCGGCTCTGTCCTATGTTTACAATTCGATGACCGGAAGGAGGAAGACATTATAATCTCGGGGAGCAGTGACACACATGTTATCATCTGGCGATTCTCTACAGGAGAAATGCTCCAACAGCTCACGAATGCGCACAGAGAGTCGGTTCTGAATTTGAAGTTTGATCATCGCTTTCTTGTCACGTGCTCCAAGGACAAAACCATCAAAATTTGGAACAGGCACGAGATCAGGCCAGGCGACAAGAATTATCCGCTCAAAGGCATTCGTAATGGAGGGATCTGTCCTTCCTATATCATCGACATGCCGACGACTGGTGGCAGCCCTTTGCGGTACATCCCAACTTCTCCGGAACACAAAATGCTGCTCCAGCCATATACCCATCTCATGTCCCTAGATCAACACGGGGCTGCGGTCAATGCGATCCAGATATATAAGAATCAACTCGTCTCGGCATCAGGGGATCGGAATCTAAGGGTATGGGACATTCACTCGGGGGAGTGCCTCACTAGAATTGAGGCCCATTCGAAAGGTATAGCTTGCGTCCAATACGATGGCAAGAGAATCGTAAGTGGAAGCAGTGACAACACGATCCGCCTATGGGACCCTGCCTCTCAAGTCGAGGTGGCTCGGCTAGAGGGTCATGGCAGGCTGGTGCGGACCATTCAAGCAGCATTCGCCGATTATCCAGGGGGTCGTGAGAGGCTAGAGACAGAAGCAGCGGAAGTGGATCGCGCATGGCACATAGCAAAAAGCCATGGACTTGTCTCTGGAGCGCCTCAACCTCGACAAGGTCGACCACCGCGGCCTGGCTCTCGCAAGCCACAAGACCTAAGGGCAGTAGGAGCGAAGATTCCGCCTAGTGGCGGAGGGAGCAAATGGGGAAGGATCGTGTCTGGATCATACGATGAGACTGTCATCATATGGAAGAAAACCGAAGACGACGAATGGGTTATTGGGCACCGATTACGCCAGGAAGAGGCTCTTACCGCTGCCGGCCCACCTCTTGTTTCTCGGTCAGAGGAGGCGAGGAACATAGCATTGCAGCAGCAGCAGCGGATCAATACGCAACAATATCTCAACGCACATCCTCCAGCGTTGCCAAGTAACCATGTAACGCTTGCAGCGGATGGTGGCCCTTTTCAAGCCCAGCCTCGAACACCAATGTTACAGGCTCATGCTGGTTCAGCCACCGACGCACCAAACCCGGCTCAGGCAGCACAACCACCGATCATACCCCCTAACAACACTCCCGCTCATGGGCAGGGTCATGGCCATGCCCGACTTCACCCAGCCCCACCGAATGGCAATGGTGGGCCTCCAAATGCAAGAGTGTTTAAGTTGCAATTCGACGCAAGACGGATTATCTGCTGCTCACAAGATAACAAGATTGTGGGGTGGGATTTCGCTAATGGGGATGAGCATATTGTGGCATGCAGCCAGTTCTTCGCTGAGCCTCAATGATGACTACTACTCGGCTGTCAATATGCCTCGAGCTTCTACAGGGAAGTGCGATCAGCGATATGAGATATGATGAGCCCCGTTACATTGATGAGGTGCGAGGGCAGCAGTGGTCTGCGGAGCCTGGCTACCATGTGAGGCAATAATAAGACGTTTGAGATGCATAGTGTTGCTGGTAGGGTAATTCGCATCCCAAAAGGGGATAGGTTCAGGATACCAGGGTGAGCATCCAGATTCGTGATGAGGGCATCAGGGGGTCAGTGGTGAAAGCATCGCCAACTTAGGAAAGAGCATGGCTTTGATGAAGGAAGAATCCTTCTTGACATTGTACATAATATCATTATGAGCGACAACGAATTTTCTTCCAACGTGTGCCATCTGTGGTAAGTGAAAGAATGGCCGATGGGTAGGAATCACTCCCGAAACGCCATCTCGCTCATGATCGATAATTCTTCACCTCCAATGGCCCCGTAGCCTTGTCAAGATTCAATATCAACAACCAATGTCGAAGTCTTCCGCCTTCTCAACATTGTAGGGCTGAAATAAATAGACAGCACGATATCGTTGCTTGCATTACGGTTGGCGGTTCGCGAAATGGGCCTTCCCCTACTACCAATTCTATACCAAAATCCGAGGCTAGTACTGTAAACAGTATATTAATATGTACAAATCGATATTTTATATATCAGACCTCCCTGGCCTTATATATATATAAATAATATATATAGCAATTAAAATATATTTATTATTAAATATCTATCCCCTAGCAAGTTTTTTACCCCCTTTGCTATTGTTATACCCCCCCTAATTACAGCTTTAATTAAGAAGAATATCAAGTATAAACTTTAATTAGGCTAGTTAAATAAACGTATTATAATAAAATATTATATTAATTATTATATTATAAAATATATAAGGATTTATTAAAAGTTTATTAATAAAATATATATTAAAAAAGATAAAAGGAAATAGAATTTCAAGCTTAATAAGTTATATTATAATATATTACTTATATACCTCGAAAACCGTCCTTAAGCTTATCTGAATAAAATAACTTAATTCTTATATAATAATTATAACTTAGAAGTTAACGAGAATATTATATAAAAACCCTTATAAAGAATAAATTAATTTAGGAAAAAGCTTAAATATTAAGTAGCCTAAGTCTCTAAAGAATTGCAAAATTATTAAATAATATATAAGCTCTATTAAATAATTATTAAGCAGATAATATTCCTCGATAAAAATATAGGCTATAAGTATATTAATACGTTATTTAATATATAATTTATTTAGAGGGGCTAATATTTAATATCGTTAATATTAATTAATAAGAAATAGGTTTAAATATTAGTTAAAGCTATATTACTATTAATATAGTAGTTAAAGAAGTATAAGAGATAAAGTATATTATTTGCGTATATTATTAAAGGCTATATTATTTTCGAAATTTATTATAACTCCTTTATTATAATTACTTTCTTAATTTTTATTCGAAATTAATTCTTTTTATTATATAATCTTTTCCTAAAGCTTTGCTTTATTATTATTCTAAATAATATTAGAATTTATTATTATACGGAGTTAAAAGAAATATATAATAATAAAAAAATATATTTAAAGTATTTATTATTATATTCGCTTAACCTTAACTTAATCAAGACTTTATTCTTATTACTAAAAATATAAATTAAACAATATTAAGAAAGAGCTCTTAAATATATTAGAAATAATCTTTAAAAGGGGTTTGGAAGCTTCTTAAAGCTCGTAATAAAATATTAAAAAGATTTAAAAGATTTTAAAGCCTTATTCTAGAATATTTATATTAAATATTAAAATATATAATAATAGAATATATTTATAGGATTTTGCTATAAAGAAAACGTTTATTTTAATATTTTTATATATTTAATTAAGCCTATTTCTCTTATATATTTAAGTTATATATATTTAGCTTTTAATTATTTAAAAATTTAAATATATTAAAATAATTCAGAATTTATTTAAGTTATTCAGATATATATTCTTATTCCTAATATTGTTATTATTTGTTCTACCTTGTATAGCAAATATACCCTGCTAGCTAAGCGAAGGGGTAGAAGCTCCTTTGCTATTACTGCCGCCGCTACCGCCGCTATCGCCCCCCCCCTTAAAAGGGGTATTGCGGTAATAAATAAAAGAAAGTCAATATACGAGATTTATATATTTAACTTTTATTCTTTCCTATTTACTAATATTTTTAATTATTTAATATTATATATTTCGTTTAATCTGATAGTCTTTTTCCTATTATATAATATTTTCTTCGTTTTTATATTTTTGAATATACCGTAATATAAAATATTTTTTATCTAATTTGTCAAATATTATTTTATATTTATTTCTTTGCTATTCTAATTTTTTAATAATAAATTATTAAATATATTTTAAAAAATCTTGTTTAAGAAAAACCGGACTATTAAAGAGGGTATTATTATTTAATTTAAATAAAAAGGGGGGAATAAGATATAAAATATTTTTTCTCTTTTTTCTTTTATATTATATAAAAATAGCTTTAAATACTAAAATAACTATTTATTTTATTAGAATATTAAATATAATATTTTATATAAAGGTATTCTATATAAGGACTTAAATTGCTATTATAGCCTTAAATATATTATTTATTAAAAGGGCTTTATTTGCTATTTTCTGATTATTAATTTTTTATTATTTTACCTTTTTATAATATTTTTTGATACCCTTTAGGATATTTAAAAGAAGCTTATTCTTAATAAGACCGGAATCTAATTAAAATATCGCTATTATTTATAATCTAATATCGCTTATTTATATAAGCAAATAATAGCCTTTATTATTATAATAATATCGATTATTATTATTATAGCTAACTTTCCTATATATTAAATATATATTAAATACTTTTAAATATTATATTTAAGAGTCGTTTCGTATAGCTTTATTATATTTAATTAATATAATATTTATTATAAAAGATCTATTCTCTTTAATTATTTTATTTTATATTTTACTAGCTTTAATTATTTATTTTTAGCCTAATTGTTTAAATTTATATATTATATTTATTTTTAAATCTTTCTTTTTAGCTTTTTCTTATAATTTAAGCTCGTCTTTAACAACTTATTAATTTGCTAATATAAAAATATTATATATTATTCTATCTCTAGTAGCTTATTTATTATAAGACAGAATAGTATTAACTCTTATTTAATAGTATTTATAATTATATTCTCAGGCCTATTATATAGCTTTATATTTATATATATTATAAAAAGTAATTAAAATTATAATAAAATTATTATTTTTAATAAAAAGCTTTTTTAGCTCCCTATTCTAATAAATAAGGTCCTTATTATCCTTTTAAATAATTTTAATATAAATTTTATATAATATTAGCTCCGGCTCTTCTTTATCTACTCTACTATTATCGTTATAAGAGGAAAGGGGGGGATTTGTTAAAGGCGGAGGCTAAAAAGTTAATATAAATTAAAAAATTAATTAAAAAGCTAGCTAAGAAGCTAATAATATTTTAAAGGATAATAAGAATATTCTTTTAAGAAAGGCTATATAATTTAATTATTATAAATTAAGAATTTAAGTCTCTAGAAAATCTATTTAGCTCTTATATAATATATTGTTTATATAACTATTATTATTTATTTCCCTTATATATATCAAAGCCCCCTTAGCGAAATACTTTAATATAAAGGTTTAAAAAATATTTCTTGCTAACTAAGCCCCTAATAATATTTCTAATAATAATCTTATATATTTAATTATATTATCAAAAAAGGATATAAGTAATATAGCTTATATATTTATATTTATATTTTTTATATTATTCTTAATAATAAGGTTAAGATCCCTTTTAAGAATAATAAAATATAAATATATTCGGTTTAGAGTTTTGCTTAGAGTTTTGCTTAAAAGATAAAATCTTAAATATTAACTTAGAATATTAAATAATAAAATAAATAATAATATAAAAAATATAAATATTCTACTTTAGCTATATAATAATAAATAGGCTATTTTCTAATAATTAGAGGGTTTAAAATTTGAAAAATAAAGCCGTCTATTAAATTATTATATTAAAGGTAATATATTCTCCTCTTCTTATATTTCTTTTATTATATTAAATTATCTCTTCCTAAGGACTTGATAGCCCTCTTATAATAATAATAAATTTTTCTGATAAGGGGCCTGCTAGCTGTTTCCCTAAGGGGCTTACTCTAGAGGCTGCTTTGGAGGTTATTTAAGAAGTTATTTAAAAGGTCGTTTAGAAGGTATAACTTGATATTAGCAATAGCAAAAGGAGTTAGTAAATATAGTATAATAATAAATATATTGAATTAATTGCTATAAACTTATATACGAGATTTATATATATATAGGGCTAGGGAGGTCCGATATACAAAATATCGATTTGTATATACTAATATACTGTTCGCGGTACTAGCCTCAGATTTTAGTATAGAATTGGTAGTAGGGGAAGGCCCATTTCGCGAACCGCCAACCGTAATGCAAGCAACGATACTATCCCCTCCTTTGCCTCCACCACCACTTCTTGCACCAACGCCTTCCACAGTTCAAGTATATTTCTGAATCTTCCAGTGAAAGATCCATCATGAACACTTTGGCCCTCATAGTGGGTGTCTACATTGTGTTGTACTACCTCATTGTTCAAGTGCTCATTCCCACTTTCATCTCTCCGCTATCTAAGATTCCAAATGCGCATGTCACATCCTCTTTCTCTTCTCTCTGGATTCTATGGAAAAGATACAGCGAGCAAGAGAACAAAAGTATTCACAACGCACATGTAAAGCACGGAAAGATAGTCAGACTGGGCCCGAATGAAGTCAGCATAAATTCCGTCGATGATGGCATCCGAACTGTCTACAGTGGTGGCTTCGAAAAATGGGACTGGTATCCCAATCAATTCAACAATTATGGGTGAGAGCATTACTCTTTCTGTTTCTCTTCCTATCTAATAGAACGAGTGTCCCCAACATGTTCGCTATGAAGAACAGCAAACCCCACTCCGTTCGCAAACGCATGGTATCAAATATTTACTCCAAATCCTACCTCCAATCCTCACCAGACGTCCACAAAATTGCCCAAGTCATGGTATTTGACCGCCTTCTACCCATTATTGATACCCTGGCCAACAAACAGGAGTCGGTGGACGTCCTTGAACTCAATTTCTCAAGCACAATGGACTTCATCACCGCCTTCATCTTTGGTCTAGGCAACGGCTCCAACTTCATTCAGGACACCAAAACCCGCCAAAGTTGGCTGCACACCTACCAGTCCCGCCGGCCCTACCGATTTTGGGATGGCGAGCTCCCGAGCATCAAATACCTCTCTTCCAAACTCGGCTGGCCGGTCGTTCATCCCTGGGTTGCCTCCGCATCCCATGTCCTCGAAGAATGGACACTTGCCCGCTGCCGCGCCGCCTCCACCTGGACATCCTCCCTCTCTCAATCCTTAGCCACGGAACTTCGAACCCCAGCCCTTGTCTACGACCACCTAGCCATCTCAATCCACGCCGCAGCAGAAGAGACGCGTCCAACACACCCCCCCGAGCTACAAATAGCAACCGAACTGGCAAGTAATGTTCCTAGCCCTTTCCTCCCTCTTTACCAAGTGAACCTGTATCGAGACAGCCTCTGCAAGGCTCTCGCCGTGCATATCTCACACCTCATTCTCTCGCCCCAGAAAAGCAACGCTGACTCCACCATCCACGCCAGCACGACCACCTGGCAGCTGGCCACGAAACAAGCGGCATAACACTAACCTACCTCTTCCACGAACTCTCCCAGCACCCAGCCCTCCAAGCATCTCTCCGCGAAGAACTCCTCTCCCTCTCCCCCCCCATCACCTACCCGGCTCCCCCCCCCCAAAAT
>JAABUQ010001254.1_pt1 | contig 55708 bp, 56 predicted proteins | sample 5560001 | NCBI WGS metagenome assembly JAABUQ01 (sample SAMN10711888, study PRJNA513371) | rock metagenome | isolation source: Antarctica rocks | place: Antarctica: Victoria Land, Finger Mt nord | collected 2015-12-18
AGCCGCCCGGCGCTGGACAGGAAGTGCTCCCCCGGGCAGCCGACACTTCGGTAACTGGGCACCAGGATCGGGCCGGTTGGTCTAGGAGTCAGACCGCTCGGAGGAGCACAGACACACCCTCGCAGTTCGTCCCGGTGACCCCGATCAGGCCCATCGCCCGGGACGGGTCGCCGTGCAGCCAGGACGCCAGCGGACCGAGCACCGACCGGAGGGCCGGTGCCGTCACGCGGGGCAGCGGGCGCGCCGCGCCTGCAGGCGCACCGGAGTGCGCGCCGGGGCCCCCGTCCAGGATGGGGGGACCGCCGTGGGCTCGATCAGGATCGCGGCGGCCCCGCGGGCCGCGGCCTGCGCGGCGAACGACGCGCCGTGCCACCGGGCGCCGGGCAGCGCCACGTACAGGTCACCGGGCTCGACGGCCCGGGAGTCCTGGGTGATCCCGGTGACGGTGCGCCCGGCCCCGCCGGTGTCCTGGACCCGGCCCCCGATCCGGCCGGCGACGGCCGCGAGGGTCACCGGTCGTAGCGGCGGCGTCACCCACGGGTCATCGTCCACGGCTCGACCCTTGCCGCCGCCGCGGTGAGCGGCAACCCGGCGGGGCCAGCTGCCTCGTGCACCGCTGAGGTGACAGAAGGTGAGTCATCGGAGGCTTTCTGTGATGCTGACCTCGGGCCGTGTCGCAGCCGGGCGCGCCGTCAGGAGGTCAGCGATGCTCAGCGTTCTCTACATCGAGGACAACCCGTCCAACGCCCGGCTCGTCCAACGGCTCGTGGACCGTCGCAGCACGGTGGGCCTGCAGATCGCCTTCACGGGGGCGGAGGGCCTTCGCCTGGCCACGCGGCTGCGTCCCGACCTCGTCCTGCTGGACCTGCACCTGCCGGACCTGCCCGGGGAAGTGGTGCTGGACAGGCTCAGGGCGTTGCCCGGACTGTCCCGGATGGCCGTCGTCGTGCTCACCGCCGACGCGACCGCCGCGACCACGGAGATGCTGCTCACGCGGGGGGTGACCGAGAAGCTCACCAAGCCGCTGGACGTCAGGGCCTTCTACGATCAGCTCGACCGGGTCCAGGCGCAGCTGACACCCCAGCAGCGGACCCAGGCGTGCTGACCCGCACCCCCGTGCGGGGCACGGCCGAGCACAGCGGTGCCCGCCTGCTGGTGATCGACGACGAACAGCCCAACCTGGATCTGATGGCCCGGGTCCTGCGCCGGGCGGGGTATGACCACGTGGAGCTGACCACCGAGCCCGGGTGGGCGCTGGACCACTTCGCGGAGCTCGCGCCGGACCTGGTGCTGTTGGACCTGCACATGCCGGGCATCGACGGCCTTGAGGTGCTGCGGCGACTGCAGGACCGGGTCCCCGCCGACGACCTGCTCCCCCGTCTGGTCATCACCGCCGACTCCACCGACGCGACCCGCCGCGCCGCCCTGGAGCTCGGTGCACACGACTTCCTCACCAAGCCCATCGACGTGACCGAGACGACCGTGCGGGTCGCGAACCTGGTGCAGACGCGGATGTTGCACGTCCGGCTGCGCCGTGAGAACGACCGTCTCGAGGACCAGGTCCGGGCGCGCACCAGGGAGCTGGCGGACGCCTACAGCGACGTGCTCCGTCGACTGGCCCTGATGGGGGAGTACCGCGACGACGCCACCGCCGCCCACACCGCCCGCGTCGGGTCGCGGGTGGAACGGCTCGCCGTCGCCATGGGCTACCCGACGGAGCTGGCGGCGGTGGTCGGTGAGGCCGCGACGCTGCACGACATCGGAAAGGTCGCGATCCCGGACACGATCCTGCTCAAGCCCGGACCGTTGACCGACGTCGAGTTCGCGACGATGACGACCCATGCGGCGGTGGGCGCCCACATGCTGCGCGGGAGCCGGTCGCCGGTGCTCCAGCTGGCGGAGCGGATCGCGCTCAGCCACCACGAACGCTGGGACGGCGGCGGGTACCCGACCGGACTGTCCGGCGAGGCGATCCCGCTGGAGGGCCGGATGGTCGCCGTCGTCGACGTGCACGACGCGCTCAGCACGACGCGGTCCTACAAGGCGGCATGGTCCCCGGAGCGGGTCCGCCGGGAGATGCTCGCCCAGCGGGGCCGGCACTTCGACCCCGCGGTCCTCGACGTCTTCCTGGACCTCCTCGCCCCGGCCGGTCAGCTCGCCGCCGTGGGGGCCACCGAATCGGGCGGGGCAACCGGGCCGGGCAGGGCCACGACGAAGGTGGTCCCCAGCGCGGGTCGGCTGTCGACCTCCAGGTAGCCGCCCATCGCCTCGATCAGGTGGCGCGTCACCACCAGGCCGAGCCCGGTGCCGGCGATGCCCTTCTCGGCCGCACCGAGCCGGTCGAACGGGGTGAACAGCCGCTCCACCTCGGCATGGGTCATGCCCTCGCCGGTGTCGCTGACCGACAGGCGCACGGCGTCCGGTGTCCGCGAGACCGAGATCGTCACCCGCCCACCGTGCCGGTTGTACTTGACGGCGTTGGACAGCAGGTTGACGAGGACCTGCCGCAGCCGGGACTCGTCGGCCAGCACCGACGGGGCCCCGGCGCCGGTCTCGTCCCGGACCACCAGCGCTCTGCCTTCCAGCAGCGGCGCGAGCATGCCCAGCACGGCGTGCACGAGAGGCCCGAGCGGCAGCGGCCGGATGTCCAGGTTGAGCTCACCGGACTCGATCCGGCCGATGTCCAGGATCTCGTCGACCATCGTGACCAGGTGCGCGCCCGCGGTGAGGATCTGGTCGACCGACTCCGTGGTGTCCGTGTCCGCCGGGTCGACGTCGAGGGCGAGCAGCTGACCGAAGCCGAGGATGGCGTTGAGCGGTGTCCTGAGCTCGTGGCTCATCCGGGACAGGAACGCGCTCTTCTGCTGACTCGCGGCGGCCAGTGCCCGACGCTCCCGCAGTCGGGTGGCCTCCAGCCGCTGCACCATGCCGGCGAGCAACGCGTCGGTCGCCCGCGCCGCCTCGGCCGGACTGGGCGGGCGCCGTCGTGCCTGGGCCAGTCGGGTCGCGACCGCGTCCGCCTGGTCCGGGGCACTGCGCCGCACCGCCTCCACGACGACCTCGGCCGCCACGGCGGCGACGTCCGGGTCGACACTCCAGACGACGTCGAACAGTCGGTCGAGCTCGCGGACCGGGGCCAGGTCCTGCGCGTGGACGTCCCCGTCCAGGCCGCAGAGGGTGATCGCCAGGCCGGGGCCGAGCGCGAGCACGAACCACTCCTGGGTCAGGGGGTCCCCGGTCCGCAGCCGCAGCCCGACGTGGTCCACCCCGAAGTCCGGTCCCGGTTCCTGTCCGGCGAAGACGGCGATGACGTCGTTGCCCCCCGCGAGCGCGAGGTACCGGTCCCGTTCGACCGCCCAGTTCCGGCCGTGCTGGAACCCCGACACCAGGACGCACCGTTCGTCGTGGCCGTAGACCAGGGTCTCGATGAGGTGACTGGTCGCGACCAGCGTCGACTTGGTCACCGGGATCACGATGAGGTCCGGGTCCACCTCACGGAGCCGGTCGAACAGGGACTCCTCGACGTCCAGCCGTCCCTGGGCGGGTACCCGCATCGACGCACGTCCTCGTCCTCGACAGGTCCCGGCGGGCCGCGGGCGGATCGCGCCGGAGGCCGTGCACCGGGTGGGCTCGACCGAGCCACCCGGAAGATCGGCCCCGGCGCCCGGTTCCTGAGTGAACCGTGCGGTTCGACGGGGGCCGGCAGCAGTGCGGGGCACCACCGGGTGTCGGTGGCGCCCCGCGGGGTGGAGCGGGTGGGTCAGTGGCGGGCCAGGAACGCGGACAGGGCCGCCACCCGCAGGCTGCCGACACCGGTCATGGTGTCGTACCCCGCGGCCGTCTTCAGCGACAGGCCCTGGTTCAGCGTGACCAGGTAGTCCACGCCGATGCCCTTGGGGTTGACGGTGAAGAAGGCCAGTGCGGCCGGTGCCGGCGGCGGGACCACGTCGTGGAACCCGGAGGGGAGGGCCTTGGCGGTCGCGTAGAGCGCCGGGTTGGCGAACCCGACCGGCCGGCCGCCGGCGGCCTGCACGAGCGCCACCTTCGCCGCGGCGATGGGCGAGGCCAGGCTGGTCCCGCCGTAGGTGTCGAACTCGAGCGCACCGGTCTTGAGGGTCACGTCGTCGAGGATCGGCCGGATAGCGATCTGGAACCCCGTGTACGGGTCGGCCAGGTCGGCGATGTCCGGGACGACCCGGGCGGGCTGGCTGTCCTGGCCGGAGCGGGCGAGAGCGTCGGGCACGACACCCCTCTGGTAGGCGGGCTGGGCGAACAGCGCGCTGACGCCGCCGCCGGCACCGCCGCGGTACTCCTGGCCGGGGAGCGCGGTGTCGTACCCGGTGCCCTTGACCGCGTCGCGGATGTTCCCCCAGCCGACCTCTCCCTGGTAGCTGCCGTTGGCCGCGATGGCCTCGGAGGTCCCGCCGACGGCGGTCACGAACGGGGAGGACGCCGGGTAGTCGGGCGACGTGTGGCCGACCATGGGATCGAGGGACTCGTCGCCGCTGTCCCCGCTGGAGTAGTAGAGGCCGATGCCCTCACCGGCCGCCTGGATGTGCAGGTTCTCGCCGCCTCGCACCAGGTCGTCGGGAACCCCTTCGCCGGGGTACCCGTAGCTGTTGCTGACGATGTCGGCGAGCTTGGAGTCGAGGATCTTCGACAGCGCGACGTCGAGGCCGCCGGCGCAGTCGAAGCCGCCGACATAGAGGGTCCCGGCACCGGGTGCGACAGAGTGCGCCGACTGGACGTCGATGGCCTCCTCGGCCTGCCACCCGGACAGACCGCTGCAGACCTTCTGGTCGCGGAACTCGGAGGGCGCGGGTACGACCTCCCGGTAGCGCGTCAGCAGCGGGGACCCGACGGCCCGCATGTAGTCGTTGGTGTCACGGACGATCGTCGGGGACGCGTAGGCATCGATGATCGCGACGGTCTGGCCGGTCCCGTCGACGCCGGAGTTGATCTGCTTGTTCAGCTCACCGGCCGAGCGCAGCTGCCCGGGCAGGTAGCCGCACAGGTAGGTGGGGAACGACGTGCGCCCGTAGGCGGTCGGCCGGAGGACGCTGTACTGCCGGTAGTAGCTGGAACAGGGGGTCTGGGCCGCCGTCACCGCGCGGGGGGTGGTCGCGGCACTGCGTGGGGTGCCGCGACCCGATGCTGCGTCCAGCTTGACGTTGCTCGGTCGGGTGAGCGCCGCCCGGCTGGTGCCGAGGGTGACGCCACTGACCTTCCGGGCCACCGATGCCGGGAGCGAAGCCGCCTCTGCGGGAGCGGACACGACCATGCCGGCGACGCGGTAGGAGTGCAGCGTCGTGCCGAAGGCCGCCGCCATCTTCGGTGCCGGGCCGCGGAACACGACGTACTGACGGCTGGTCGGGACCGCGGAGATGGTCAGGCCGCTGTCGGTGAGGTACTTCTCGACGGCGGCGAGGTCCACCCGCGACGGGGAGTACGTGGAGATCCACGCGTTCGGGGTCAGCGGGTGGCCGTAGAACCTCGTTCCCGGGGTCGACACCGCGGTGGCGAGGGCGCGTGCGCCGACCTCGTCCTTCAGGGGCAGGTACACCTCGCCCTCGACGGTGGTGTCCGCGGCGGGCCCGGCGTCCGGTGCGGTGGCCACGAAGCCGGGGACGGACCCCGGGTAGGAGTGGCGGGCAGAGGGGGCCGACGCGGGCGCCGCGTCGGCCACCGTGCTGGCGGCGGCGGTCCCGGAGGCGGCGCCGACGAGGGCACCGGCCCCCAGGGCGAGGACGGCAACCGTGGACACGCCACGGGTGAGCGTCGGGTGACGAGACGACATCGGCGACTCCTGGTCGGAACTGCTCGGCGCTGTGACCGCTGCGGTCACAGCGCCGATGACAGTAGGTGTGGTACCCATCGCTGGTCGACCCCTCGCTGCGGGTCGGCTCGGCCCGTCGAACACCGCCGGACCGGTAGGGGCCTCCAGACCGCCAGGGCGGGTCAGCCGGGTCCGATGGCGGGCCACTCACCGGGGGGCGTGCCCGACCGCCGGCCGATCGACGTCCCCAGCGCGTTCGTGAGGTCATGCACGTCGAACGGCTGCACCAGGATGTCGATCGGAGGGTGGTCGACCGGATCGGCTGCCGCGGTGACCGGCAGGACGGGCAGACCGGTCCGGGCGGGTGCCCGCGCGACTGCCGATCGCAGGCCGAGGTCGGCGGCGACCACGAGCAACCGGTGCGCCAGCCGGTCGTCACGGGAACCGTTCCCGGGGTGCTCCGCTCACCGTGATCCCCAGGTCGACGGCGCGACCCCAGCCGGTCCCGGTCAACCGCTCTTCGCCGGTGAGCCATCGCAGGGCGCTGACGCTCCGGTCGAGGGAGGCCCGGTCCTTCTGGGCGAGCATCGCCCGGGACGCGATCTCGGTGAGCAGCACCGCGTCGAGCTGTTGGGACTCGGTCAGCGGGCCGGGACTGTCGCGGTACAGGTCCAGGACCCCGAGGTGGACGCTGCCGCCACGCACTGGGTAGGAGACGCGCAGCGGGTAGGAGAACAGTGCCCGGACCCCGCGGGCCACGGCCTGCTCGGCGAACGACGGCCACGCAACAGCGGGGGCCTCGACCAGGTCGGGGGCGGCCACCGGGGACCCGGTCCGTACGGCCTGCATGCACGGACCCTCACCGAGGGTCAGTTGCAGGTCCTCCAACTCCTTCGAGAGCGGATCGGCGCTGTGCACGACGATCTGCCGACGCCGGCCGCCGACCAGACACATCCCGGAACGGGTCACCCCCAGGACCGCGAGGCCCACCTCGTAGATCCGCTCGACCAGTGGGTCTCCGGGATCACCCGTGGTGAGCAGGGTCTGAGCGGGACCTACCCACAGTCGCGAGAGGCATACGGAGAGTACCGTAGTTCTGGCTGGTGATCGGGTCGGACGGGGGTGCCGGTCGCCGTCGGCGGGGCGGGTGGGACAGGCGGCGGAACACCGGCGCCCGCCTGGCTCTTGGGCCGTGCATGAGTCGACTGTTCTCGCCGCTGACGCTTCGCGGGACGACCCTGGCCAACCGCGCGTGGATCGCCCCGATGTGCCAGTACTCCTCGGTCCAGGGGCGCCCCACCGACTGCACCTGGTGCACCTCGGCGCCCTGGCACGCGGTGGCGCCGGCCTGGTTGTCCAGGAGGCGACCGCGGTCGTCCCGGAGGGGCGCATCACCCCGGCCGACGCGGGCATCTGGAACGACGAGCAGGCAACCGACTACGCCCGGATCAACGACTTCGTCCGTTCCCAGGGTTCGGTGCCGGGGATCCAGCTGGCCCACGCTGGCCGCAAGGCGTCCACCCAACGGCCCTGGGAGGGCGACGGGTACGTCGACCCGGCCGACGGTGGCTGGCAGACGGTCGGCCCGTCGCCGCTGCCCTTCGGCGGCTGGCCCGCGCCGCGCGAGCTGACCACCGAGCAGGTTCGGGAACTTCCACGGGCGTTCGCCGACGGCGCCCTGCGATCCCTGCAGGCCGGCTTCGAGGTCGTCGAGATCCACGCGGCGCACGGCTACCTGATCCACCAGTTCCTGTCTCCGCTCACGAACCACCGTACGGACGAGTACGGCGGTGACCTGGCCGGTCGCGGCCGCCTGCTCGTCGAGATCGTCGATGCCGTCCGCCGGGTCTGGCCCGACGAGAGACCGTTGTTCGTCCGGTTCTCTGCCACCGACTGGGCGGAGGGCGGGTGGAACGTCGAGCAGACCGTGCAGGTCGCCGGGGACCTCGCCGGCCACGGCGTGGACCTGGTCGACGTCTCCAGCGGTGGCCTCGTCCCGGACGTCCGGATCCCCGTCGGCCCGGGCTACCAGGTGCCGTTCGCGCGCGCGGTCCGCGAGGGCAGTGGGCTGCCGGTGGCGGCCGTCGGCATGATCACCGAGCCGGTGCAGGCCGAGGGCCTGCTGGTGGACGGCTCCGCCGACGCGGTGCTGGTCGCCCGGGCAGCGTTGGCGGACCCGTCGTGGCCGCAGCACGCCGCGGCGCGCCTCGGCGGCGACGTCCACTGGCCGGACCAGTACGCGCGCGCCCGCCGCTCGCGCCCCTGAACCGCACGCGGTCGGCCCGGTCACATGCTCCAGGGTTCGGCGTGCAGGTCCACCTCGTCGGACCACCGACGCTGCAGCGCGTGGATCTCGTCGAGGACGTCGCCCGGCAGTGGCCGGACGTCACCGGAGCACCGGATCAGCTCGTCGAGGTTGACCTGCCGGCTGGCTGACCCGACCGTGGTGACCACCTGCGGGGTGCTGAAGGCGAACCGGATGCAGAACTCCGCCCAGCTGCCGACCCCGGAGCGCTCGAACACCGGAGCGACCTGCGCGGCGCGCTCGCGCAGGTAGGGCTTCCAGGCGGCACCCGGGACGTCCCGCAACACGTGCACGGGAGCACCGGACACCGTGCGCATCGCGATGACGCTCGCGTCGCGGTCGAGCAACTCCTCCCACAGTTCGTTGGAGGCGAACCGCTGCAGGGGGTTGAGGTAGACGATGAACCCGTCGACCAGCCCGTCGAGGTGCCCGGCACGCAACGCCGCGAGTGGGGACGCCGAGGTCCACGGGAAGATCTCGAGCACGAACCGGCCGACGAGGCCGTCGTCGATGATCCGCTGCAGGTCACCGATCACCGGCCCGCCCGTGGCCAACGCCTCGCCGAGTCCCTCGACCGGGCTCAGCTGGCCGACGGCGATCGTGTCGATGCCCAGTGGAGCGGTGTTCTCGGCGATCGTCGCGCGCACGTCGTCCGCGGTTCCCCCACCCAGCTTGACGATCACCGGCGGGACCGCGTCCGGACGCTCGGCGAACGCCCCGCCCAACAGTTCCAGTGCGTGGCCGTACTGCCGGGACGTGTGCAGCCACAGGCCCGCGTCGATGGCCGCCCGCGCGATCGCCTCCTGCCGGTCCCGGGCGACGTCGTCACCGCCGAGCCGGGTCGTGCCGTAGACGTACCGGGGCAGGTCCGCGAGAGGGCGTGTCACCCGGGGAGACTACCGACGGGGGCTGCCCAGTCCGCTGCCCAGTCCACTCCCCGGTTCGGCAGGCAGTTCGGCAGCCAGTCCGGCAGCCAGTCCGGCAGCCAGCTCGGTCGCCGCCGGGTGGCCGAACAGTCCCGGCAGTCCCCCGGTGTGCAGGAACACCGTCCGCTGCCCGGGCCTGATGTCCCCCTCGGCCACCGCGGCGGCCAACCCTGCCAGGGCCTTCGCGGTGTAGACGGGGTCCAGCACCACGCCCTCTGTCCGGGCCGCATCGAGGAGCGCGGCGCCCGACGAAGCCGTCGGCGTGCCATAACCCGTCCCGACCTGGTCCAGCCGCAACCGGATCGCTGCGCCGTGGACCCCCAACGCGGCGAGCAACCGGGTGACGCGCACGGCCGGATCAGCGGTCGCCCCGACGTCCACGCCGAGCACCCGCTCGACGCCGAGGCCGGCCGCCAGGCCGGCCATCGTCCCGCCGGTCCCCACGGCGGTCGCCACGTGCGCGAGGTCCGGCACCTGGTCGGTCAGCTCGGCGGCACAGTCCAGGTACCCGCGGGCGCCCACAGCGTCCGACCCGCCGAGCGGGAACACGGCCGGCCGGGCACCTGCCGCCCGGAGCCGCTCTGCCGCCAGGACCACGGCGGCGTCCAGGCCGTCGTCGTCGACCTCGCCCGCCCACACCACCCGGGCCCCGAACAGCCCGTCCAGGCTGAGGTTGCCGGTCGCGCCACGCGTCGGGGTACCGGCGAGCACGAGCACTGCTCCCACCCCGAGCCGGGCCGCGGCCGCCGCGGTCAGGCGGGCGTGGTTGGACTGCACGGCGCCGCTGGTGACGAACGTGTCGGCACCGTCGGCCAGGGCGGCCGCCGCGAGGTGGCCGAGCTTGCGCGCCTTGTTCCCGCCGCCGCCGAGCCCGACCAGGTCGTCCCGCTTGAGCAGCAGGTCGTCCGGCCCGAGCCCCAGTCGGACCGCGAGCCGCGGCGCGGCCTCGACCGGGGTGGGCCAGGTGCCGAACGACAGCCCCGGCCCCGTCATCCCGGTCCCGTCATCCCGGCCCTGTCATCGCGGTCCCGTCACGGCTCACCTTTCCCCGGCACTCAGGGGCGCAAGAGTGTCTTGATGGACCGTCGCTCGTCCATCCCGTCGTAGGCCTCGACGACCTGCTCCAGCGGGAGCTGACGGTCGAAGACGCGGCCGGGCTCGATCGTCCCGTCCATCACGTCGGGCAGCAGGTCGTCGATGTAGGCGCGAACGGACGCGACACCGCCCGCGACGTTGAGGTTCCCGCTGAACATCTGCCCCATCGGCAGTTCCGGCCCGCCGGACGGCACCCCGACGTACCCGACGAAACCACCCGGCCGGACCGTGGCCAGCGACTGCTCCATCGAGGCCTTCGTGCCCACCGCCTCCAGGACCGCGTCGGCGCCGATCCCGTCGAACATGTCCTTCACCGCGGCGATCCCCTCCTCGCCGCGTTCCGCGACGATGTCGGTCGCCCCGAACACGCGGGCGAGCGCCTGGCGGTCGGCGTGGCGGGACATCGTGACGATCCGCTCGGCGCCGAGGCGCTTGGCCGCGATGACCGCACACAGACCGACGGCGCCGTCCCCGACGACGACCACGGTGCTCCCGGGACCGACGCGCGCGGAGACGGCGGCGTGGTGGCCGGTGCCCATGACGTCGGACAGCGTCAGCAGCCCGGGCAGCAGGTCCTCGGACGGCATCTCCGGCAACGCGACCAGCGTGCCGTCGGCCTGGGGGACACCGACGTACTCCGCCTGACCGCCGCCCACCGGGTCGCCGTGCTCGTCGGTGAACCCGTAGGCCGCCCCGTGCAGACAGGAGGTGTGCACCCCGTTGAGGCAGTTCGCGCAGGTGCCGTCGGACACGGCGAACGGGGAGATGACGAAGTCGCCCTTCGTGAGCGTCGACACCGCCGAGCCGGTCTCCTCCACGATGCCGACGAACTCGTGCCCGACGGGATGCGGCTGGCGGACCTGCTGGATACCGCGGTAGGCCCACAGGTCCGACCCGCAGACACAGGAGGCCACGACCCGGACGACCGCGTCGGTGGGACGGCGGATCGTCGGGTCCGGGACCTGCTCCAGACGGATGTCGTGGGGGCCGTGGATGACGGTCGCGCGCATGGGTCTCCTCGTGTCGATGCGATGTGGTCGTGTCGATGCGATGTGGTCGTGTCGATGCGATGTGGTCGTGTCGATGCGATGTGGCTGTGTCGGTGCGATGTGGCCGCGTCAGGGCCCGGTGCCCGGTTCCGCAGTCTCACCGATGCCCGGTCGCCCGGTCAGCAGGATCCTCGCAACGTCGACGCAATCGGTGACGGTGCGCTCCTGAGAGGCAGCCCTGAGCGATCTTTCGGGTCACCCCTGGTCACCGGGCGGGTCGACACGGCAAGCTCGCCCGGGCCACCTCTCCTGTGACCGCAGCTGGTCACCGGCCGCGCCGTCGTGGCACCACCAACGCCGTGCTGTCACCGCGGCCGCCACCGCCCACACGGGGTGGCCCTGTCAGGGAGCACACCGTGCGCCGAGCCGAGCGTCCCGAGACCCTCCCCGGTCGTCATCGAATCCGTCCCCGCCGCCGGGTGCTGGCGGCGGTCACCGCCGTCCTGGTCGTGGGGCTTGCGGGTCTCGCGGTGGTCGCGCCGCCCAGCGCCGCCGCCACGGCTCCCGGGCAGGCGGCGCCCGGGCAGGCGGCGTCCGGGCAGGCGGCGTCCGGGCAGGCCGCGTCCGGGCAGGCCGCGGGCAGCAGCGGGACCACACCCGCGGTCCCCGGCGTCCCGGCCGGACGCTGGACCGCTGTGCCCGTCCGCGGCGGCACCCGGGTCACGTTGCGACTGGACCGCCCGCTCCCGGCCCGCGACGCCGCGGCCGGGCTGGCGGTCGACGGCATCGCCCTGGCCGGCACGCGGACCGGCGGGCAGGACCGGGTGCTGTCCGTCGTCACCGTCGACCCTGCCGCCCGCCGGCCCACGCGGGTCCAGGTCACCTTCAGCGGTCAGGTGGCGGCGGCCGCCCCGGCGGCCACGACCGGCCGCCGCCCGGCCGCCGTGGCGCCCATCGACCTGACGGGGTCCACGGCCACCGGGGCTCCGGTCTCGGACGACCCGGCGGCGGCCGGGCGGTTCCGGGTCCGGCGACTGGACTACGACCTCGGTGACACCGCCCTCGCACTCCGCGGCCTGGGAGGTCGCCGCGTCGAGGAGCGCGCGGCCGTCTACGCGCCGGTCGGCGCCCCGGGACGACGGCCCGTCGTGGTGTTCCTGCACGGCCGCCACGACGCCTGTTACACACCGGGGGGCACGGACACCTCGACCTGGTCCTGGCCATGTCCCCGCGGCATGCGTCCGGTGCCGAGCCACCTCGGCTACGGCGCCCCGGCGACGACCCTGGCCAGCCGCGGCTACGTCGTCGTCTCCGTCAGCGCCGACGGGATCAACGCCCTGGACAACACCTGGTCCGTCGACGGCGGTGCGCAGGCGCGCGGCGAACTGGTGATGGCCCACCTGGACCTGCTCGCGGCCGCCGACGCAGGCCGGGTCGGCGGCCGGATCGGCGCGGCCGCGCGTAACCGGCTGGACCTGTCCCACATCGGCCTGATGGGCCATTCCCGCGGTGGTGAGGGGATGGTCCGCGCGGCGGCCGTGAACGCGGCGCGGCCGCACCCGTACGGGATCCGCGGTGTCCTGCCGCTGGCACCTGTCGACTTCAGCCGGGCGGCACTTCCCGGCATCACGACCGCGGTCGTGCTGCCCTACTGCGACGGGGACGTCACCGACCTGCAGGGCCAGCACCTGTTCGACGACAGCCGGTATGCCGCCCGGGACGACGTGCTGCGAGCGTCCGTGCTCGTGATGGGGGCCGACCACAACTTCTTCAACACCGAGTGGACGCCCGGCCAGTCGGTCGCGCCCAGCTCCGACGACTGGTTCCTCGACGCCGACACGACCTGCGGCGTGGACGCCGGCCACCGGCTGACGGCCAGGCAGCAGCAGGCCGTCGGCACCGCCTACATCGTCGGGTTCTTCCGGCTCTCGGTGGGTGGGGAGCGGTCGATGCTCCCGCTCTTCGACGGCAGCGCCGGCCGGGCCCCCAGTGCCGGTCCCGCGGTCGTCTGGACAGCCGCGCAGGCGCCCGGGCGCGATCGCGTCGACGTCGCCGGGCTGGAGATCACCCCGGCCGCCTACCGGCTGTCCGGCCCGATGGCAGCCACCCGGTGCGCCTCGATGGTGGTCCCCGGGACGCTCACGACCGCGTCGCCCGGGCCGTGCGTCGAGTCCTACGCCCCGGAGCGGTGGCCCTCCTTCACCCCGGCCACCCTCGCCCCGGACGTCCCGGCCACCCCGGTGGTCGACCTGCGCTGGACGGGTGCCGGCGCCCGGGCCTCGGTGCCCGTCCCCGCCGCCGCACGGGACGTTCGTGCCTTCGACGCGCTGACCCTGCGCCTGTCGCCGGACGGGACCAGTGCGGACGCGCCCGTCGGTCCCGTGGACCTGTCGATCGGCGTCGTCGACGGGCACGGCCGGGCGGCGGACCTCCCGGTGTCCGGCCTGTCCGCCGCACTGGGCCAACTGCCCGGCGGAGAGCCGTTCCTCGGCAAGCGGTGGCTGCGCACGGTCCGGCTGCCCCTGTCCCGCCTCGGCCGGGTGGACCTCTCCGACGTCCGCCAGGTCCGTCTGACCGCTCTGTCGGCCACCGGTGCCGCGCTGGTCTCCGACGTCGCATTCTCCCGGTCCGCCCTGGGCACCGGCGGCGGTCGACTGCCCGTCGTGTCGGTCGTCTCGGCCCGCCTCGTCCCGTCGGGGAACGGATCCGTGGTCCGCGCCTCGGTCCGGCTGTCGGTACGGGCGCCCCGCGCGGTCCGGGTGTCGGTGCAGATCCTCCCGAGCGCGGACATCCTCGTGCGGCCCGCCGCGCGCACCGTCACCATCCCGGCCGGTGCCACCGGGGTCGCCACCGAGTACCCGCTGCTCTACCCGGCCGGTGACCCGTCAGGCTCCGGGGACGGCATCGTCGTGCTCGCCGACCAGACCGACGCGGTGATGGGCACCCAGAACGCGGCGATCACCCGGGGCTGACCCGTGGTCTACGGGGTCGGTGCCCCACCGGCCGGTGTGTCCTGGTGGCGCCCGCCGCGGATGAACAGGACGACGGCCAGGAAACCGACGAACAGCAGGGCAGCGCCCCACACGAAGGCCACGTGGAAACTGCTGACCTGGGCCTGGAGCTGCACCACCGGGTCGCCCGCCTGTGTCCCGTGGCCGGCCAGGTAGCTGACGACCGCCGACGCGGCGAACGTGTTCAGCAGCGCCGTCCCCAGCGACCCACCCACCTGCTGCGTGGCGTTGAGCGTGGCGCTCGCCACCCCGGCGTCGTGAGCCCCGATGCCGACGAGAGCAGTGCTCGACAGTGGGACGAACACCAGTCCCAGCCCGATGCTCATGACGATCTCGCCGGGCAGCACGTGCGTGGTCCACGAGGTGTCGAGACCGATGCGGGTCAGCGACAGAAGACCGAGGGTCGAGGCGAGGGCACCGATCGTCATGAGTGGCTTGGGCCCGGTGCGCGGCAACAGCTGGGACACCACACCGGCGGTGAGGACGATCCCGGCGCTGAAGGGCAGGAACGCCAGCCCCGAACGGATGGGCGAGTACCCCAGCACCAGCTGGAAGTAGTAGGAGAGGAACAGGAACATCGCGAACAGACCGGCACCGACCGCGGTGGAGGTCAGGAACGCGCCGCCCCGGTCCCGGTCGAGCACCACGCGCAGCGGCAGCAGCGGGTGCCGACTGGTCTTCTCCACCAGGACGAACGCCGCGAGCAGGACGACACCGCCGACGACGAACCCGAGGCTGCGCAGCGAGGACCAGCCGATGGTCCGGTCCGCAGCCTGGGTGAACCCGTAGACCAACGCGGCCAGCCCGATGGTGACCAGGACTGCACCCGGGACGTCGTACTTCGTGTCGCCGGTGACCCTGCTCTCCTTGACCACGCCGAGGGCACCGATGATGGCGATCACCGCGATCGGGACGTTGACCAGCAGGCACCAGCGCCAGGACGTGTACTCGGTGAGCACTCCGCCCAGGAGCAGCCCGACGGCGGAACCCCCGCCGGCGATCGCGCCGTACACCGCGAAGGCGGTCGACCGCTCCTTCACGCTCGTGAACGTCACGGCCAGCAGGGACAGGGACGCCGGCGCGAGCAGTGCTCCGAACATGCCCTGGACGATGCGGGCACCGAACAGCATCTGGGAGTTGACCGCGACCCCACCGATCGCCGAGGCGATCGCGAAGCCGATCAGCCCGACCACGAACGCGCGCCGCCGGCCCCAGTAGTCCGCGATCCGCCCGCCCAGCAGGAGCAGGCCGCCGAAGGCGAGGGTGTAGGCGGTGACGACCCACTGCCGGTTGGCATCACTGATGCCGAGGTCGCGCTGGGCACTGGGGAGAGCGATGTTCACGATGGTCGCGTCGAGCACGACCATCAGCTGGGCCAGGGCGATGACCGCCAGGGCGAGCCAGCGCCTCGGGTCAGGCTCGGTCGGTTCCGGCGACGAGCTGGTGTGTCGGTCTGATCGGGTCGGGAGCGTGGTGTCTGCCATCGACGTGGTCCTCTCGGTGCGTTCTCGGTCGCAGGAGCAGCGGGAGGACCACGTCGTCGACGACCCGCGCGAAGAAGGGCTCGTCGACCGGCTCACCGGTGACGAACAGACGGACGAGCACCATCGACACGGACACGTCCAGCAGCACACCGGCGTCGGCGCCCGGTGGGAGGTTGCCGCGGGAGACCTCCCGCTGAACCCAGGACAGGGTTCCGGAACGCCTCTCGCCCAGCATCTGGTACCGCATGCAGCTGGCCAGCTCGGGCTGGGAACGCATCGCGGTGAGCAGGCCCTGGGTCAGCGCCAGGTCCTGGTCCCGCACGAGGGCCGACAACGCGCGCAGGCCCTCCAGGAGGTCCCCCCGGACGGAGCCGGTGTCGGGCTCGGGGAGCATCGTGATCTGGCGATGGCGGACGGCGTCGGCGACCAGTTCGGCCTTGCCGGACCAGTGTCGGTAGAGCGTCGCCTTGCTGGCCCGGGCGCGGGTTGCGAGGGCGTCCATCGTGAGCCGGTCGAACCCGGACTCTGCGACGACCTCGAGGGCGGCCCGCAGGATCGCCTGGCGACGATCGCGGTCCAGTCGCTCCGGCGCCATGGACCAACTGTACGAAACAGTTTCGTTTCGCGCCAACGACCGGCCTCCCGTCCACGGGTGGCCATCCGGTCAACCGCGCTGGACGGTGACCTCCGGCGGGGTGTGCAACGTCTGCGCGATGACGCAGTAGCGCTCGGTCAGGGTGACGAGCCGGTCCTGCGCCGCCTGGTCGGCGTCGGTGTCGAAGGTCAGCGACACGGTCACCGACGTCAGCCCGACCGGGGTCTGGCGGTCCACCCCGAGCGTGCCGCGGGCGTCCCAGGCGGCGTCCACCGACACCCTGGCGTCCCGGAGCTCGACGCCCATCGCGGTGGCGACGCTGCGCAGGGTGACCCCGGCACAGGCGGCGACCGCCTGGCAGAGCACGTCCGCGCTGCACGCCTCGGTCCCGTCGCCACCGGTGGAGGGGTGCAGGCCCGCCCGGGTCGGGCCGGACTGGCCCGCGGTCGCCTGGACCGTCACCCCGATCGAGTCCCCGTCCAACACGGCCACCGCCCGGGAGACCACCCGCGCCGAGCTGGGGTCCACCCGGTAGGTGTCCTTCAGCGGCTTCTGCAGCGCGCGCAGCGCGGTGGCGTCCATGTCGCCAACGCTAGGGCCCGGGACGGCCACCCGGTCGCGGGCGGTGCTCAGTCCGGCGGCCGGTACCCGATGGTCGGGCTGGCCCGGGTGAGGCCCCGCCCTGTCTCGGTGGGGCCCGGGACCGGTATGACGTCGTCGAGGAAGCCGTAGGCGGCCACGTCCACGTCGCCCGCGGGGTCCGAGCTGCGAGCCGCCCGCCACCAGGCGTCGACGTCCGCCCACCCCGGGGCCGAGAGCGAGCCGCCGAAGTGGCGGACCGCCAGCGCGGCGGTCAGCGCGGCGAACCTCAGGCGCTGCACGAGCGGCCACCCGGCGAGGGTCGCCGTGGTGAACCCGGCCAGGAACACATCACCTGCACCGGTCGGGTCCAGGGCGTCGACGACCACCCGCGGCACCCGCGCGGACTCCCCCGTCGACTGGTCCACCGCCACCGCGCCGCCGGCACCGAGGGTCACGACCGCGACGGCGACCCGGTCGGCCAGGTGGGACAGCGCGGCCTCGGGGGAGTCGGTCCGTGTGTAGAGCATCGCCTCGGCGTCGTTGGGCAGGAACGCGTGACACCAGCCGAGCTGGTCCAGCACCGAGTCCGGCCAGGCCCCGGACGGGTCCCAGCCGACGTCGGCCAGCACCAGCGCGCCGCCGGCCGCGGCCGCCTGCGCCCACCCCGCCGGCTCGATCCCGAGGGAGACGACGGCGGCCCGCGCGGACGGCCGGTCGGCCAGCAGCTGGTCGCTGGTCAACGGCGGCTCGTGGCCGTGGGTGACCAGCGCCCGGTCCCAGTCGTAGGCCAGGGAGACCGTGACCGGGGAGTGCCAGCCCGGGCAGCGGCGGGACAGGCGCAGGTCCACCCCCTCCTGGCCGGCCAGGGTGTCCCAGCAGTAGTCGCCGTAGAAGTCCTCCCCGAAGCAGGCGGCGAGGCTGGTCCGCAGCCCGAGCCGGCGCAGGGCGACCGCCAGGTTCGCGACCCCGCCGGGGCTGGACCCCATCCCGGCCGTCCAGCGCTCGCGTCCCGGTTCGGGCGGTCCGTCCAGGCCGGTGAACACGAGGTCGTAGAACACGGTGCCCGCACAGAGCACATCCGTCGGCGAGGCCCCGGGCGGACGGACCGCGAGCAGCGGGTCGCGGGCGGGCACTCCCAGGGGCCGGCCGAGCTCGTCGACGCCGGTCTCGGTGACCAGGGGCCGGTGCCAGAGATGGCGGCGCCGTCGTCTGTGATGGGCGGGCCCACTGGACACCCTCCGGACCGTACGCGGCCGGCCATGTGGTCGGGGCGGTGCCCGCCGTCGTCGTCTCCCCCCCCGGTGGTCCCGAGAACCTCTCGTGGTCGGAGGTGGCCGACGTGGCCCCCAGGGCCGGGGCGAGCTGCTGCTGGAGGTGGTGGCCGCGGGCGTGAACCGGGCGGACCTCGTGCAGCGCGAGGGCCGCTACCCGCCGCGGCCAGGAGCACCGGGGACGCTGGGCCTGGAGTGCTCCGGGACGGTCGCCGCACTCGGTGACGGGACGCTGGACCCGCACGCGCTGATGGCGAAACGGGGCGGGGTGTCCGCCACCGGGCTGCGGTCGCGACCGGCTGACCGCCTGACCGCCTGACCGCCTGACCGGAAGCAGACCGGGTCGATAACTGTTGTAGCGTGCAATCATCTCCGACGGCGCTGCCGGGACGACCGGGTCGATCGGGAGGACCACGCGTGTCAGTCACGAGCGAACCAGCCGCGAGCACCCCGGCGGCCACCGCCGGGTGCACCGGTGGGCCGGGCAGGCGGACGCCGCGGTACTCCAGCACCCACCCGCGCTACCGCTGGGTTGCGCTGTCCAACACGACCCTCGGGGTCCTGCTGGTCACCATCAACTCCTCGATCGTGCTGATCTCCCTGCCGGCGATCTTCCGAGGGCTCGGGATCGACCCCGTGGCCGCAGGCAACACCAGCTACCTGCTCTGGATGATCATGGGGTACCTGCTGGCCAGCGCGGTCCTGGTGGTGTCCTTCGGCCGGCTGGGCGACATGGTCGGCCGCGTCCGCGTCTACAACCTCGGGTTCACGATCTTCGCGGCCGCCTCGGTGGTCCTCGCCCTGGACCCGCTCGGCGGGGGCCGTGGCGCGCTCTGGCTCATCGGCTTCCGGGTCGTGCAGGCCGTCGGCGGGTCGATGCTGTTCGCCAACTCGACCGCGATCCTCACCGACGCCTTCCCGGTGACCCAACGCGGCACCGCTCTCGGGATCAACGGCGTCGCAGCCATCGCCGGGTCGTTCCTCGGTCTGGTCCTCGGCGGTCTGCTGGCCGAGTGGAACTGGCGCGCGGTGTTCTGGGCCACCGTTCCCATCGCGGTCGTGGGCGCGATCTGGTCCTACACCTCGCTGCACGAGACGGGCGGCAGCGGCCACGGCCGTCTCGACCTGTGGGGCAACCTGCTCTTCGCCGGTGGCCTCGGTGTGTTCCTGGCCGGGATCACCTACGGCATCCAGCCCTACGGCGGACGGACCGAGGGCTGGACGAACCCGTGGGTGCTGGCCGGGCTCGTCGGCGGTGTCGTGCTGCTGGTGCTGTTCGTCCTGGTCGAGCGCCGCGTGGCCGATCCGATGTTCGACCTCGCCCTGTTCGGCAACCGGGCCTTCGCCTTAGGCAACGTGGCCAACCTCGTGGGCTCGATCGGGCGGGGCGGGCTGCAGTTCCTGCTGATCATCTGGCTGCAGGGTGTCTGGCTCCCCCTGCACGGCTACGCCTACGAGAGCACTCCTCTCTGGGCGGGGATCTACCTGCTGCCGCTGACGATCGGCTTCCTCCTGGCGGGCCCGGCGTCGGGCTTCCTGTCCGACAGGTTCGGCCCCCGGCTGTTCGCCACGGTCGGCCAGCTGGTCGTGGTCGCCAGCTTCGTCGCGCTCGTGCTGATCCCGGTCGACTTCCCCTATTGGCTGTTCGCACTCGTGATCGGGGTCAACGGGATCGGGTCCGGGCTGTTCAGCTCGCCGAACGCGGCCCAGGTGATGAACAGCGTGGCACCGCACCAACGGGGTGCGGCGTCGGGGATGCGCGGAACCTTCTTCAACGCCGGCTCGTCCCTGTCGATCGGGCTGTTCTTCTCGCTGCTGGTCATCGGACTGTCCTCCTCGCTGCCGACCTCGCTGACCGCGGGCCTGCAGGGCCAGGGAGTGGGTCCGGAGGTCGCCCGGCAGATCGGTGCTCTCCCGCCGGTCGGGCTGCTGTTCGCCGCGTTCCTGGGCATCAACCCCGTCCAGTCCCTGCTCCAGCAGGCAGGTGCGCTGGACTCGCTGTCCCAGCGGGCACAGCACACGTTGACCGGCCGCCAGTTCTTCCCGGACCTGATCAGCGGCCCCTTCCACTCGGGTCTGACGGTGGTCATGCTGATCGCCGGGGCGCTCACGCTGCTCGGTGCGGCGGCGTCCTTCTTCTCCGGCACGGGTGTCGCCCGGGACGACGACGGTCCCGGTGGTCCCGGAGACGGTCCGGCGACCGCCCCGGCACCGGGCGAGCTGACGACCGCGTCGGCCCCGCGGTGAGCGCCGTCCCGAGCGTGCCGGCGACGGGGGTCGTCCGGACGCACGACGGTGACGACGACGAGCTGGCGGCATCGCTGTACGCGGGGCTGGCCAGGGCCCTGCGATGGTTGCGCCGGACCGGGCCGACCGACATCGCGCACGGCGGTCTGTCCGCGATGGCGACACTGTCCGGCGCTGGGCCGCTGCGGTCCGGGCACCTCGCCGAGGTGGAGGGCGTCGCACCCTCGACGATGAGCCGGATCGTCGACGGGCTGGTGGCCGACGGGCTGGTCGAGCGCCTGCCGGACCCGGAGGACCGCCGGGCCCTGCTGGTCGGACTGACCCCGGCCGGCCTCGTGGCCGTCGCCACCGCACGCCGGGTCCGGGCGGAGGCCCTGCGCGCCCGACTGGCCCGACTACCGGACGACGAGCTGGAAGCACTCCGGGCAGCCCTCCCCGCGCTGGACCACCTCGTCAACCCCTGACCCGTGCCTCGCGCATGACCTCGGTGAGGTCGGGGACGCGGTGGGGTGGGGGACGCGGTGGGGTGGGGGGCGCGGTGGGGTCGGCGGGCGCGGGATTGTCGGGAGTGTGAGTGTCGGGGTGTCGGGGTGTCGGGGTGTCGGGGTGTCGGGGTGTCGGGGACCCTGCCCGGTGGCGGGCGAGGACTCGATCCGCGACACTCGCGCGATGTTCGCCTTCTTCAGCAGCCGTCTCGGCTGCCTCGGATCCGTCGTCGTGTCGCTTGTCGGCACCGCCGTACTGATCGTGCTGCTGTTCCTGATCAACGTCCTGTGACCGGGTAAGTCGACGCGGGCCCGCCAGCTGGTCGAGTGGTCAGTGCGGCAGGGACCCCAGGACGTCGAGCAGACGGTCTACGTCGCCGGCGTCGGTGTAGTGCACGACGCTGGCCCGGACAGCGGACCCCGAGTCGCGGATGCCGAGCAGACCTGCGAGCTCCCATGCGTAGTTGTGACCGTCCCACACCGCGACGTCGGCGGCAGCGGCCGCGGCCGACACCTCGGCCGGGGTGTGGCCGGCCACGGTGAACCACGCGGTCGGGGTCCGGGACGTCGCGGATCCGATCGTGCGCACCCGCGGCATCCGGGCCAGCCCGTCCAGCAGCTGCGCGAACAGGTCGCTCTCGTAGGCCTCCACCGCGGCCATCGAGCTGCGCAGCTTCTCCCGGCGCAGCACCGGCACGCCCGGGACGACCTCGCGGGGGACCCCGCCGGCCAGGTCCTCGAACGAGGCCAGGTGGTCCACCGCCGCGGTCACCCCGGCGAGGTCCGCGAACGGCAGCGTCCCCAGCTCGAACCGGTTCGGCACCGCGTCCGTGCTGGACGCGAGCTTGTCCGGGTGCAGCCTGTGCAGCAGCATCGGCGCGGCGACCACCGCCGCGACGTGCGGGCCGCACCACTTGTAGGCGCTGGTCGCGTAGAAGTCGGCGCCCCAGCGGACGACGTCGACCGGTGTGTGCGGTGTCGCGTGGACGCCGTCGACCCAGGTCAGCGCGCCCACCCCGTGGGCGAGAGCGGTGATCGGGGACAGGTCCGGCCGGGTGCCGACCACGTTGCTGGCGGCGGTCACCGCGACCAGGCGGGTGCGGCTGTCGATGACCAGTGCCGCCTGCTCCACCTGGAGTTCCAGGCTCGGCCGGGACGGCTCCAGCCAGCGCACGACGACGCCGGCCCGTTCGGCGGCCTGGACCCAGGGCCGCACGTCGGCGTCGTGGTCCAGCCGGGAGAGCACGACGTTGTCCCCGGGCTGCCAGACCGTGCTGATCGGCGCCGCGAACCGGTAGGTCAGTGCGGTCGTGCTGGGCCCGAACACGACACCGTCGGGCACCCCACCGACCAGGTCCGCGACGGCCTGCCGTGCCCCGGCGACGATCGCGTCCGAGCGTTTGCTGGCGGTGAAGTGCCCGCCACCGTTGCTCAGCCCGCCGGCATACGCGTCGCCGATCGCTTCGATCACCGACCGCGGCGTCTGGGTCCCGGCGGCCCCGTCCAGGAAGGCGGTGCCGGAGCCCAGGGCGGGGAAGAGCGCCCGGACGCGGGAGATGTCGAAGCCGGTGGGGGCGTCGGTCGCGAGGTCGGTCGTCACGGATCGCACGGTAGGCGCCCCGCTCCGCGTCCCCACTCCGCCGGCGGGCGCCTTCCGCGCCGCCGCTGGCCCGGAGGCCGTCCGGCTCCTCCTCCGCCGCTGGCCCGGCCGACTCGGCCGGCCGACCCGAACGACCCGAACGACCCGAACACTGGCGTACAGCGAAGAGGAGAACGCCGCCTCGCACGGCCTCTCGGTAGCCGTCGGCTGTACGGGAATGTCCGGCTGGCGACCTCGTCGCCGACCATTCGGGGCCACGAGCGGGGTCAGTGGGTGCCGCGGGCGGCTGCCTCGGACGAGCTGCCCCCGCCACCCGGCGGACCCGGCCGACCCGGCCGCACACCGGCGAACACTGGCGAACAGCGGACGGACCACCGCCGCTCCGCGCACCGTCCCGGCGGCCTCCGATGTACGGGAGTGCCCGGCCGAGGGCGGGTGCGCCGACCGGAGAACTCCGGGTGCCGCCGATCAGGTAGACGGAGCGGTGCGGAAGACGCCACGCCGGTGCCGGGCGAGGGTCGCGAGCACAGCGGTGGTCACAGCTGCAGACCGCAGGGTGATGTCCTCGTAGCCGAAGCGGAGCGTCACCCAGCCACCGACCACACCGGCCACGCCACGGCGCCGGTCGGCCCGGTACCCCGCCCGGGTGGCGTGATCCTCGAAACCGTCGGCCTCGACGACGAGCCAGCCGTCGATCAGCATGTCCACCCGACCGATCCCGTCCAGCTCGACCTGGAGCGCGATCCGCTGAACCCCGGCCGCCACCAGGTGTGCACGCAGCGCGGACTCGAGGACGGACTCGGCCCGGGTGTCGAGGTGGCTCAGCGCCCACAACAGATCACCGCGGTCCCGGGACCGTGACGCGGCCAGCACCTCGTCGGGGTCCACCCGCCCGGCCCGGACGGCGGCGTCGAGCGCGACGAGCGTCTCCACGCGCGGACGGCAGACGCCCATCTGCGCCAGCGCGACGGGCACGGACACCGCCAGGTCGTCGCACCGGGCACGGGCGTGCCAGACCACCCTGCGGTCCGACCGGGCACGGGCGGGCACGAGGTGGGGCCGGGTGGGGCTGGTCAGCAGGTTCAGGCCGCGGTGGTCCAGCGCACTGATGCACCCGACTGCCGAACTGTGCCGGATCGCAGCCACGACAGCGGTCGGGGCGCCGGGCAGGACATAGCCCCCGGTCCCGACCCGGCTCACCAGCCCCGCCCCGACCGCCGCCGCCAACTCGCGGCGGCCGACGCCAGCCGACCGCAGGTCCGACCACCGGGACCCGCCACCCGAGGCGCCGAGTACGCGCAGGGCGCGGTTGCCGGACGGTCCTCCCACCCGGGGAACGGTCGCCTCGATGGCGCAGCCGGCGAGGCGGACGGGCGCGACTGTGGGCTCCGGCCACAGGTCGGCGGACACCGCCGTACAGCGAACCGTCCCGGACGGGGACGCCGGGGAGCCGGGGCCCGGTTGGGTGTACGGGGGTGTCCGCGGCCTGGGCTGATGGGCCTGCCCGTGTGCGACCATCGCCGCCTCTGGCCGGACAGCTGCGACGAAGGAGCACCCATGACCGAGCACGACGCCTCGCAGGCCCTCGCCACGCCCGAGCAGCTGGAAGAGCTCCGCTCTCTGGCCGCCGCGGCCGGTGAGGAGGTTCCGGCGGGGATCCGGGCCGCCGAGGCCGCACAGCGGATCGTCGAGCTCAAGTCCGCCGGCTGACCGCTGACCGGGCACCGGCCGGTCGCCGCGGTGTGCGGCGGCACCGTCGTGCTCCAGCACCACGTGTCAAGGACCCTCTCCGGGACCGGCCGGCATCTCAGCCCGGTGGCGGCGGCCGGCGGCCGCACCGGCCAGCTCGTCGTGGACGGTCCGGACCAACCGGGCGTGGGAGGCCGTCACGGTCACGCACGCCTCGAGCGGGTCCCGGGCGGTCGCGTTCGTGCCGGGCCGGCGGCGTTCGAGATCCGCGGCGGCGGCGAGCGCGCTCCGGTGCCAGGGTTGGGGACATGGACCAGGTGCGATTGGGTAACTCAGGCCTCAAGGTGTCCCGGCTGTGCCTGGGGTGCATGACCTACGGCACGCCCGAGTGGCGGGAGTGGGTGCTCGACGAAGAGGCCAGCCGGCCGTTCGTGCGGGACGCGCTCGAGGCCGGGGTGACCTTCTTCGACACCGCGGACATGTACTCGCTCGGGCGCAGGAGGAGGTCACCGGCGCAGCGCTGCGCGACTTCGCCCCGCGGCGCGAGGACTACGTCCTGGCCACGAAGGTCTACAACCCGATGGGCGACAGGCCCAACGACCGCGGCCTGTCCCGCAAGCACATCCTGTCCGCGGTCGACGCCTCACTGAACCGCCTGGGCACCGACTACATCGACCTCTACGTCATCCACCGTTTCGACCCGGACACGCCGGTCGAGGAGACGCTCGACGCCCTCGACACCGTCGTCCGCGCCGGGAAGGTCCGCTACCTCGGCGCCAGCTCGATGCGCGCGTACCAGTTCCAGCAGATGCTCGACCTCCAGAAGGCCAACGGGCTGGCGCGGTTCGTCTCCATGCAGGACCACTACAACCTCATCTACCGCGAGGAGGAACGGGAGATGATCCCGCTCTGCCGCGACCAGGGCATCGGACTGACCCCGTGGTCCCCGCTGGCCCGTGGGGTGCTCGCCGGGTCCCGCTCGGCCGGGACCACCCGCGCGGGCAGCGACCAGCAGATCCAGAGCTGGTACACCAGCGAGGACGTCGAACGGCAGATCGTCGACGCGGTGGCCGCGGTCGCCGCCGAGCGCGGGTGCAGGCCCGCCCAGGTCGCGCTGGCCTGGATGCTCGGCAAGCCCGGGATCACCGCTCCGGTCGTCGGCGCCTCGAAGCCCCACCACCTGCCCGACGCGATCGGTGCTCTCGACATCACGCTCACCGGGGAGGAGGTCGCCCGGCTCGAGGCGCCGTACCGCCCGGTCGCCGTCTCCGGACACCAGTGAGCACCGCACCCGATCGTCCCGCACGGACGACTCCCCCGACCGACAGGAGCACCAGCCGATGAGCCAGCCCCAGGACGTCAGCCCGCCCCAGCGGCCGCACGTCGTCGTGGTGTCCCCGGACGGGATGGCCGCGTCGGGCCCGGTCGGCGAGGACGGGGTGGCCGACCCGTCGGGGCTGGTGGAGGAACCCGGGAAGGTGATGCGGATCGGCAGCATGGTCAAACAGCTGCTGGAGGAGGTGAAGTCGGCGCCGTTGGACGATGCGAGCCGCCGCCGGCTGCGCGAGATCCACGCCTCGTCGGTCGCGGAACTGAAGACCGGACTGGCCCCGGAGCTCGTCGAGGAGCTGGACCGTCTCTCGCTGCCGTTCGGGGAGGACACGACGCCCAGCGACGCCGAGCTGCGGATCGCGCACGCCCAGCTCGTCGGCTGGCTGGAAGGGTTGTTCCATGGGATCCAGACCGCGCTGTTCGCCCAGCAGATGGCGGCGCGCGCCCAGTTGGAGCAGATGCGCCGCGCACTGCCGGCCGGGCAGAGCGGTGGGGCCGGCGGTGGTCAGGGCCAGTCCGGGCCGGTCCCGATCCAGCGTCCCGACGGCGGCGGGATGTACCTGTGAGCACTGCCCGGGTCCGGTAGGCGGGTGGCCCGGCTGCCGTGGCGGCGGGGCGGGGCCGGCCGCGCTCCCGAGCTGACCGGTGTCTGGGCGCGGGCCGTGGCCACCAGCTCGACGGTGCAGCGCCGGACCGTCGCACTCGGGACGCCGGTCGGCGAGGCCGGAGCACTGCTCGTGCGGGCCGTGGCCGCGGGGGCCGCGGCCCGGGTCGGCGTCGACGCGCTGTGCACCGAGGGAACGGCCCGCTGGCCGGACGCGGACCTGCAGGTCCCCTCCGATGCCCTGGGGCGGGCATGTCACGACCGGGTGCGGGCCCTGGTCGCGGCCCAACGTGCCGTCCTGCACCGGGCGACGCTGCTGACGATGCCGGCCGACCCCGCGGGACAGGCCGTGCTGCTGGCCGGACTGCGCCGGGCGGTGGGCGACCTGGAGGCGGTGGCCCCCTCCACCGGGGCGACGGGCCGGATCAGGCCCGGCGACCCGCCCGTCGACTGAGCCCGCCCACCGGCACGAGGTCGTCCCCGACCGCGACCACCCCGGGCTCCAGGACTGTCGCCCCCACGGCGAGGCGTCCGTCGTGGTCGGAGTGCACCGCTCTCAGGACAGTCCGGTCCCGAGGCAGCCCGGGCTGCCGCCGGGTGACCATCACACAGCGCACGATCCGGGCCCGGACGGCCAGCCGGGCGGTCCCCAGCACCACGTCGGACCCGACGAGACCGTCCTCACCCGACCCGTCGAGCACGACGTTGGACCGGAAGCGCCGCGGGTCCCACGGACCCAGCGACCCGGTCGAGACCAGCGACATCCCCGCCTCGGCCGGGTCGTCCGGCAGCCCCGGGCCGGGTGCGGAGTCCAGCAGGTGCACCGGCCTGCCCAGCAACGCGGAGAAGGCGGCATCCGCGCCTGGCCCGTCGGTGACCACCGACCCGTCGGGCAACACGACCGACAGCCCGTCGTCCACCAGGGACGCAGCGCACGCGAGCAGCACCGGGTCGCGCCGGGCGGTCACCAGCTCGCCGGTCCCGTTCCCCGCCTCGGCGCCCTCACCGGCCCCGTTGCCCGCCTCGGCCCCTCCACCTGCCTCGGCCAGCGCCCACCGGCGGTCCCCGACCAGTCCGGCCGCCCCGGCCTCGGCGCTCACGAGCCGCTCCCCGCCCGCCGACTTCAACGGGTGGCGCCACAGCTGCAGGACCCGCACGCGCGGACGTTACCGGCACCCCGCGGTCGCGCGGCGCTGCGCCGCGGGTCACGATTGCCCCGCCGCCGACGCTCACCGACGGCGACCCGGCGGCCCGTTCCGTGGCCGCCCGCCGGACCGGAAGGACCCAGGGACCCGATGACCGACACGACGCCCGCGCCCGCAGCGACCCCGGGGGACCACACGAAACCCGTGCAGAACGTCGCCTTCCCCAGCAACGGAACCCAGGCGCACGGCTACCTGGCGGTCCCGGCGGGCGGGAGCGGCCCCGGTGTCATCGTCATCCAGGAGTGGTGGGGCCTGACCGACCACATCGCCGGGATCGCGGACCGGCTGGCCGACGAGGGATTCGTCGCGCTCGCCCCGGACCTGTTCGGCGGCACGGTCGCCCACGACGGCGAGGAGGCCGTCCGGCTGGAACATGACCTCCCCGTTGACCGGGCAGCGCGTGACCTGTCCGGCGCGGTCGACTTCCTGCTCGCTCACGACGCCGTCACCAGCGCCACGGTCGGTGCGGTCGGGTTCTGCATGGGCGGCGGCTTCGTGTTGCAGCTCGCCGCGAACGAGGGCGCCCGCGTCAGCGCCGCAGTCCCGTTCTACGGCGTCGGCGCGGCGATCCCGCAGACCTACACCGGGGTCCGCGCCGCGGTGCAGGGCCATTACGGCGAGAAGGACGACTTCTACCCGGTCGAGGCGGCCCGGGCGCAGGAGTCCCAGATCCGTGGGGAGTCCGGCGCTCCCGTCGAGTTCTTCTACTACCCGGCCGGTCACGCGTTCCACAACGACCAGGACCTGCTGGGCACCTACGACGAGGAGTCCGCGACGGCGGCGTGGACCCGCACCGTCGCGTTCCTGAAGGCCACCGTCAGGTAGTCGGGGCCGCCCGATCGACGCACGGCGGACCGTGCGCGTGGACGGACGGGATCTGGTGACGCACAGGTACACCTCAGGTGCGCACCGTAGTTTGGCGTCGTCTGCCCGCCGAGCGCACCCGGAGGTCCCGTGCCCGTCCGCCCACTGACCGCGCGTCGACGCACGCCGGGAACCGGACTCGTCCGCCGCGCCGGTGCCTCGGTGCTGACCGCTGCGCTGCTCGCCACGGCCGCGGCCACCGGTGCCGGTTCGGCTGGTGCGGCACCGGTCGTCGCCACGCCGGCCCCGGTCACCGCCGACCCGGCGGTGCTGGCGGCGAGCGAGAGCCCCACGGTCGTCACCGGTCCCGGCGTTCGGCAATCGGCCGCGGCCCAGCGCAGCGCCGGGCAGCGGTTGCTGGCCGGGGCGGCCGGCTGGAAACCGGCGCCCACCCGCGGCGTACCGACCCCACGCTCCGCGGTCCCGCTTCCCAGAGCCTTGGACGCCCAACCCTCCTACGTGCCCCAGAACACCTGCCAGGACGTCGCCCAGCCCGGACTCGTCAGGTTGCGCACCCTGCTGGAGAGGACCTACCCGGGCACGGGCAGCTACGGGATCAACATCAGCTGCCTGGGACGGTCGGGCCTCAGTGAGCACCTGGAGGGACGCGCCTTCGACTGGAAGGTGGCGCTGGCCGATCCGGCGCAGCGGGCGCAGGCCGAGACGTTCCTGTACTGGGTGACCGCCAGTGACGGGGCGATGGCCCGGCGGCTCGGGATCATGTACGTCATCTGGAACGGCCGTATCTGGGGGGCCTACTCGCCGCAGGCGGGCTGGCGGGCCCAGTCGTGCAGCGGCACGACGGCCTGCCACCGCGACCACGTCCACATCTCGATGACCTGGGACGGCGCATACGCGCGGACGAGCTTCTGGACCGGACGGCCGGTCACCGTCGCCGACGTCGGGCCGTGCGTGAACCAGGGCCAGTTCTTCGCGGTCCCGTACCGGCCCGCGGTCCGCCGGACCGTCCCCTGCCCGGCGTGGAAGCCGCTGACCCCCGGGGACGGCACCTTCCCCGCACTGCGCCGCAACGCCGGCAGGACGGTGTCGCTGCGTGAGACGGGTGAGGCGGTGTTCGTCGCCATCCGGATCCTCGGCGGGGAACGGTGGATGGCGAACCGTTCGACCGCCCTGACCGGGCAGGAGCTGGCCGCGTTCCAGTACCGGCGGGGAATCCCGGTCACCGGGACGATCACGCCCGCGACCTGGCAGCAACTGGCGTCGTTCACCAGTGCCGGGGCGGTCCGGCTGCCCTGAGTCGGCTCGGATGACCTCAGTAGACCTGGCGGCCCGCGGCCCGGGCCCGACCGCGTGGGCTGCGGGCGTACACCAGCGTCCCCAGCAGGAACAGGCCGCTGCCGACGAGCAGGACCCCGGACAGCACCGACAGGAAGGGGATGTCCACCCCCGCCACCCCGAGCAGGCCGACGACCAGCAGACCCAGTGCGCAGAGCAGCGCGAACACCGCCTGCCAGGCGCTACGAGCGACCTGGGCCAGGCCCTGTTCGGCCTTCCCCCGGGCGTAGACCAGAGGTCGCCTGGCCCACTCGAACTCGGTGGCCAGCACGGCCAGGCCGGCCGCGACCACCACGAACCCCGGTCCGGGCAGCACCAGCAGGGCGATCCCGGCCAGGGTCAGGATCCCGCCGAGGACAGCGATGCCGCTGCGTCTCACCGGGCGAGCCTTCGCGTCGAACTGCACGGGCTGCAGACGCCGAAGACCTCGACCGTGTGGCTGACGTCGGTGAAGCCGTGGTCGTCGGCGACGCGCTGCGCCCACCGCTCGACGGCCGGGCCGGCCACCTCGACCGTTCGCCCGCACCGTCGGCACACGAGGTGGTGGTGGTGCGCAGACCCGCAGCGGCGGTAGAGCGCCTCGCCGTCGGCACGCAACACGACGTCGACGTCGCCTGCGTCGAGCAGGGTCTGCAGGGCCCGGTAGACCGTGGTCAGCCCGACGGCCTCGCCGCGGCGCTGCAGGACGGCGTGCAGCTGCTGGGCGGACCGGAAGTCGTCGACCTCGAGCAGCAGCTGCCCGAGCGCGGCCCGTTGGCGGGTCGACCGGCGGCCCGAGGGCGGCAGTGGCTGCCGGACGGGGGTGGTCACCGGTCCATCGTCCCGCAGCCGGTCCGTGACCGACGCTGAACCAGCCCCGGGGACGGGATCCAGTGGACGCTCCCCGCGGCGAACGCTGCCGCGGTGGACGCTGCGGCGGTCGACTACGTGGCGGGAGTCCGGTTGCCGTAGCGGCGGCGGAACTGCTCGACGCGGCCGGCGGTGTCCAGCACCCGCTGCTGGCCGGTGTAGAAGGGGTGCGTCAGGCTCGACACGTCGACGCGGACGACGGGGTAGTCCTTGCCGTCCTCCCAGGTCATCGTGTCGCGTGGGTTCAGCGTCGACCGCGTGAGGAAGCCCTTGCCGGCCGAGGAGTCGAAGAAGACCACCTGGCGGTACTCGGGGTGGATGTCACGCATGTCGGGTGCTCCTGCACTGTTCGTCTGGCGGGGTACCGGGTGCCCGTGCGGGTCGCCCGGACCGTGTTCGGCGTCCGGCCGGGGCGGCCCCGACCACCGAAGGCTACCCGCGCCGGCCACCGCCGGGCCGGGCCGGATGCCGGTCGGTCGCGGCGGGGCAGCTCGCCGTCAGGCGAACAGCTCCTCCAGGACCAGGGCGACCCCGTCGTCGTCGTTGGACGCGGTGGCGCGGTCGGCGACGGCGACCAGATCCGGGTGGGCCTGGCCCATCGCGACCCCGATGCCGGCCCACTGGAGCATCGCCACGTCGTTGGGCATGTCCCCGAAGGCGACCGCGTCGGCCGCGTCGATCCCGAGGCCGGCGGCGAGCCGCGCCAGCGCGGTCCCCTTGTCGACGCCGTGGGCGGAGACCTCGACGAGCGGGACGTCGCGTGGCACCGACCACGTCACCTCCAGGCGCTCGGCGGCCAGGCCCGCGACCACCGCGCGCAGCGCCGCGACGTCGGTGCCCGCCGGACCGCGGACCAGCAGTTTCACCACCGGGGAGTCCACCAGGTCCACCAACGGTCCGACCCGGGCGCCGGTATCGCGACGGGGGTCCAGCGTCGGCCAGTCCGGTTCCCGGCTGAGCCCACGTGTCTGCTCGACGGCGAACACCACACCGGGGACGCGTGCGCGGACCTGTCCGGCGAAGGCGAGCACCAGTCCGGGGTCGATCCCGTCCACCGAGATCGCCGACCCGGTCGACAGGTCCCACACGAGGCCGCCGTTGGCACAGATGACCGTCTCGTGGCCGCCGGTGCGGGCGGCCAGCCCGGTGACGAACCGCGGCGGGCGCCCGGTCACCAGCACGACGCTCGCACCCGCGGCCTCCGCCGCCCGCAGCGCGGCGACGGTCCGGTCCGACACGGTCCCGTCCGAACGGAGCAGCGTCCCGTCCAGGTCGACCGCCACCAGTCGCGGCCGGCCCTGTCCGACCGCTGCAGGGCGCGTCAGAGCAGGGACTCCAGGACGTCGGCGAGTCCGTCCTCGGTCACCGGCGCACAGACCTCGTCGGCCGCCGCGACGACGTGCGGCATGGCCTGGCCCATCGCCACCCCGCGCGCCGCCCAGCGCAACATCTCGACGTCGTTGTCGAAGTCGCCGACGGCGACGGTGTCGGCCGCCTCGACACCCAGCTGACGACGCAGCGACTCCAGGCCGGTGGCCTTGCTGATCCCGTCGGGGGTGATGTCCAGCCACGACGTCCAACCCACGTTCCAGGTCACGCCGTGGAGCCCGGAACGCTCGATGATCGCCTCGAACTCCGCGAGTCCCCGGGTGAGGTCCCGCACCACGACCCGCAGGCACGGTTCGGCCAGCAGTTCCTCGTGCCCGACGAGCTGCAACTGCCCGCTCAGCTCCCCGGCCGGCCAGTCACCGGCGACCAGGTACCCACCGCCGGGCCGCTCGACCGCGTAGACCGCGCCGGGCAGCAGCTCGCGCAGCAGCCGCACGGCCGGCCCCGGGTCGAAGGTCACCGCCTCCTGCACCTGCAGCCCGTCCGGCAGCGACGGGTCGAGCCGGACCGTGAGGGTCCCATTGGACAGGACCATCCAGCCGGTGTCGATGCCCAGGCGGGCCGCGATCTCGGTGGCGCCGGGGACCGAGCGGCCGGTGGCGATGACCACCTGGTGGCCTGCGTCGCGGACGGCCCGGATCGCGGTGCGGACCCGCGGGGACAGCGCCCCGTCCAGGTCGACGATCGTGCCGTCGACGTCGAGCGCCACCAGGAAGCGTCGCTCCGGAGCGGTGCTCACGACCTGTTCCCGATGACGGGCGTGAGGAGCTCGAGTCCGCCGAGGTGGGGGCGCAGCACCTCGGGAACCGCGACCGAACCGTCCGCCCGCTGGTGGTTCTCCAGCAGGGCGACGATCCACCGGGTCGTGGCCAGTGTCCCGTTCAGGGTCGCGACCGCACGGACCACCCCGTCCGCGGTCCGCTCCCGGGTCCCCAGCCGGCGGGCCTGGAACGTCGTGCAGTTCGAGGTGGACGTCAGCTCGCGGTGGCGGCCCTGGGAGGGGAACCACGCTTCACAGTCGTACTTTCGGGCGGCCGAGGCCCCGAGGTCGCCGGCGGCGGTCTCGATGACCCGGTACGGCAGTTCCAGGTCGGAGAGCATCGCTTCCTGCATCGCCAGCAGCCGGGCGTGCTCGTCGTCGGCCTGCTCGACCGGGACGTAGCTGAACATCTCGACCTTGGTGAACTGGTGGACCCGGATGATGCCGGCGGTGTCCTTCCCGTAGGACCCCGCCTCGCGCCGATAGCAGGTGGAGATCCCGGCGTAGCGCAGCGGGCCCCCGGTGAGGTCGAGGATCTCCTCCGCGTGGTACCCGGCCAGCGCGACCTCGGAGGTCCCCGTCAGGTACAGGTCGTCGGCCTCGAGCCGGTACACCTCCGGCGCGTGCTCGCCGAGGAAACCGGTCCCGGCCATCACCGACGGCTTCACCAGAGTCGGGGGGATGACGGGGGTGAACCCGGCCGCCAGCCCGCGCTGGACCGCCAGGTTCGTCAGTCCCAGGTCCAGCAGCGCACCCACCCCGGTGAGGAAGGCGAACCGGGAACCGGACACCTTCGTGCCGCGAGCGGTGTCGATCGCGCGCAGGGCCTCCCCGAGGGCGACGTGGTCCAGCGGGGTGAAGCCCTCGGCCGCGAAGTCCCGCGGGCTGCCGACCTCCCGCAGGACCACGTAGTCGTCCTCGCCGCCCGGTGGGACGCCCTCACCGATCACGTTGGGGATCGCGCGGCCCAGCCGGTCGAACTCCTCCCCGGCCGCGGCGGCCGCGGCGTCCAGCTCCTTCACGCGGGTGGACAGCGCCCGGGTCCGCGCCAGCAGCTCGTCTCGCTCCGGGCCGCGGGCACCCGACACCTGGCGGCCCAGGTCCTTCTGTTCGGCCCGCGCGGCCTCGAAGGACGCCAGCGCGGAACGGCGGCTCTCGTCGGCGGCAAGCAGGCCGTCCACCAGCCCGGGGTCGGCGCCACGGGCGGTCTGGGAGGCACGGACCCGGTCGGGGTCGGCGCGCACTGCCCTGAGGTCCAACACGTGCCCCGACGCTACCCGTCGTCGCCGGAGCCGACCCGGCGATGCACGACCCACGCCGACCCTGACCCGGACCCCGACCCCGACCCGGGAGGCTTTGCACGATCCGAACACGGCGTTGACGCGGACCGGTCACGGGTGTCGCTCACTGGGGTGACAGGCCCGGCACGTCGGTGCGGGCCCCACGAACCAGAGAGGCACCCTCATGCGCACGTCCTCCACCGTCGGTTTCCTGACCGGCACCGTCATCGCCTCCGCACTCGTCGGCGGCGCCGCCTGGGCCGCGTCCCCGACGCCGGCACCGAGCTCGACCGCACCCGCCGCCGCCTCGACGGCGCCGTCCCGCACGCCGACGAGGGCCGACGGCCACCGGCGCGCTCCGCTCGCCGCCCGGGCGTCCCACGGGCAGTTCACCGTGACCACGAAGAAGGGTGACCGCACGGTGCTGGTGCAGCGGGGCACGGTCTCCGCCGTCACACAGCCGTCGGGGACGACCCCGGGCAGGGTCACCGTCGTCAGCGTCGACAGGTTCAGCGCGACCTACGCCCTGCCGAGCGCGACCAAGGTCCGCGTGGCCCCGGTCAAGGGCACGACGACACCGGCAGCCACCACGACCCTCAAGGTCGGCGAGCGGGTCCGGCTGGTCGCGCGCGCGGGTTCCCACGGCGGTCTCGCGTCCCTGCGCGGGGTCCGCGTCCTCCCCGACCGTGCCGCCGGCTCCGGCGCTGCCGGTGCTGCCGGTGCTGCCGCCGGCAGCTGAGGGTCCGCAACCGGAGGGGCCGTCGGCGCGCGAGACTCATCGGGTGACCGACGGCCCCGCCCGGCGCGGCCTCGTCCTCGTCGTGGAGGACGAGGCCGCCATCGCCGAGGTCGAACGGCTGTACCTGCGCCGGGACGGCTTCGGGGTGGCCGTGGAAGCGACCGGGGAGGGCGCGCTGACGGCGGTCCGCACGATGCGCCCGGTCGCGGTGCTGCTGGACGACGGGCTGCCGGACGTCCGGGGCACCGAGGTGTGCCGGCGGTTGCGCGCGGCCGGCGACTGGACGCCGGTCCTGCTGGTCACCGCCCACGACGACGAGGTCGACCGGGTGCTCGGCCTCCAGCTCGGCGCGGACGACTACGTGACCAAGCCGTTCAGCCCACGGGAACTGGTCGCGCGCGTCCACGCGGTGCTGCGCCGCACCCAGGGTGTCCCGGCCGCGGCCCTGACCCTCGGTCCCGTCCGGGTGGAGCCGGACCGCCGCCGCGCGGAGGTCACCGACCCGGACGGGACCCCGCACGAACTCGCCCTGACGGCCACCGAGTTCGACCTGCTGGCCCACCTGCTCCGCTCCCCGGGCCGGGTCGCATCTCGGGAAGCATTGCTCTCGGCGGTCTGGGGCTACGGCGCGGTCAGCGGGACCCGAACCGTCGATGTCCACGTCGCCCAGCTGCGCGCGAAGCTGGGCTCGGCCGCCGGTGTGGTCCGGACGGTCCGCGGCGTCGGCTACACCGCGTCGGACCCCGGGTGAGGCTGCCGAGGATCGGGGGCCGGAACGGCGGAGCACGGCTCAGTGTCCAGCTGACACTGGCGATGTCCGCGGTGGTCGCCTTTGCGGTGCTGGTCGCCGGCGCCGTCGCGGTCGGATTGGTGCGGGACGCCTACGACAGCGAGGCGAGTGCGGTGCTCCAGCGCAACGCCGAGCTGGTCGCCGAGCTCGCGGGGACCGGGTCGGCCGCCGCCACCCGCCCCGCGCGCCCCGCGGGTCGCCTGCTCTCCGGGACCGGGGTCACCGTCGTCCGGGTGCGGGCCGACGGGGTGGTACCACGCGTCCCGGAGACCTTCACCTCGGCACCCGTGGAGCTGGAGGCAGCCGACCGCGCCGCCGTCGCCGCCGGACGCTCCCTGGACGGGACGCGGACCCTGGGCGGGACGAGGTACCTGGTCGCGGCGGCGCCGGTGGTCAGCCTCGGCGGAGCGCCGGCCGGCGGCGTCGCCCTGCTGCAGCCGGTGTCCACCGCCCGGGCGATCACCGACTCGGTGCTGCGCCGTCTCACCCTGGCGCTCACCGTCGGGCTCGTCACGGCCGCGGTCGTGGCAGGGCTGCTGGCCCGGCGGCTGGCCCGCCCCCTCGTCCGGGCCGCGGCCGCGGCGCACCGGCTGGCGGCCGGCGACCGGGACGTCCGCCTGGACCGGACCGGCCCGGCGGAGGTCGCCGACGTGGCGAGGAGCATCACGTCCCTGGCCGGTGCGCTGGCCGCCAGTGAGTCGCGCCAGCGCGACTTCCTCCTCTCGGTCAGCCACGAGTTCCGCACCCCCTTGACCGGCATCCGCGGGTTCGGAGAGGCGTTGGCCGACGGCGTGGTGACCGGTCCGGCAGTCCGGGACGCGGGGCGGACCGTCACCGGGGAGGCGGTCCGGCTGCAACGGCTGGTCGAGGACCTGCTCGCCCTGGCCCGCCTGGAGGCCGACGACTTCGTTCTGGCGCCGGCTGCCGTCGACGCCCGGGAGCTGGTGCGTTCCGCGGCCGCCGTGTGGGGTCCCCGTTGCGCATCCGCAGGGGTCGTCTTCGCCGTCGCCGAACCGGACGGACCGCTGCCGGTGGTCACCGACCCACTCCGGCTCCGGCAGGTGGTGGACGGCCTGGCCGAGAACGCGCTGCGGGCCACCCCGCCGGGGCGGCCGCTGGTCTTCGACCTGTCGAACACGTGCTCGGCCGGGATGGTGCTGCAGGTCCGCGACGGCGGCCCCGGGCTGACCGAGGACGATCTCGCGGTGGCCTTCGACAGGTCCGCGCTGGCCGACCGCTACCGCGGCCGGCGCCCCACCGGCGTCGGCATCGGGTTGTCGCTGATCGGGCGGTTGGTGGAACGGCTCGGCGGCACGGTGTCCGCGGGCCGCGCCCCGGAGGGCGGCGCGAGCTTCACGGTGACGCTCCCAGCCGCGCGGTGACGCTCGCGCCGCCGATGTGCGGCCCCCGCCCGACGTCGTCGACCAGGTGCCGGACGGCAGGACGACGACGTGGGCGCATCGCCGGATCCTGCGCAGCGCCTCGCTCGTCCGAGCGGAGCTGGGCACTGGTCCGGCAGGGACGTCGGCTGAGGGTCACGCCGGCAGGGACCGGGGCAGCAGGCCGTGCAGCTGCTCCGCGCTGCTGCGCAGGACGTGCGCCGTCCGGGGGAAGTGCGCACGGCTGAGGCGACCGGTGGGAACGGCGACCGCCAGCGCGGCACACACGCGCCCGTCGGCATCGAAGACCGGGACGCTGACGCCGCGTACACCGAGGACGAGCTCCTCGTCGTTGGCTGCCCACCCGCGTTCGCGAACCCGGTTCAGCTGCAGGGCCAGCACGGTCGGGTCGGTGATCGTCCGGGGAGTGATCCGCGCCAGCGGTTGCCGCCCCTCGGCATCCTCGTCGAAGGCGAGCAGCGTCTTTCCCATGGCACACGCGTGCACCGCGCCGCGCTGACCGCGGGTGACCGTGACGCCGTCGTCGCGGCGACCCGGTGCGCAGGACACCACCAGCGAGTGGGCGCCGTCCAGGATCCCGAGGACGACGCCCTCACCGGTCTCGGCGGCCAGGTGTTCCAGCACCGGTTGGGCCGCATCGAGGCCCAGGCGCCGGGAGGCCAGGCTTCCGAGGACCACCGTCCGCGCCGCGAGGCGGTAGCGGCCCGAGCCAGCGTCCTGGGCCACCAGCCCGCCGCGGCACAACGCCCGCAAGAGCCGGTGGGTGGTCGAGACGCTGAGGTCCAGGGCCCGCGCCAGCTGGGTGACGCGCAGGTCCGGCTCGGTCTCGAAGCAGTCGAGCACGGCCAGCGCGCGCTCGAGCGACTGCGCCCCGGACCGGGCGGCAACAGCCGACTCGCCCGCTCCTGTCATCCTGCCACCATGTGGGAATCGTAGGTCGCGCGCTGGCCGGAGGTGGCCGTCAGGCCCGCAGGATCGCTTCCAGGTCGCGTTCGCCGTCCCGGGTCTGGAAGCCCCGAGTGAACAGCTCGACCGTGCGCTCGGCAGCCCGGGGGGTGAACAACCGGGTGAGATGGTCGTTCTCGACCCGCAATCCGTCGGTGTAGGAGCCGCTCAGCGCCGCGTCGACCGCCGCCTTCGCGCCCGCGATGACCCCTGGGGCCAGACCGGCGATGCGATCAGCCAGGGTGTCGACGAACTCGTCGAGCTCAGCCGCCGGCAGGGCCCGGTTCACCAGTCCGTACCGTTCCGCCAGCTGTGCGTCCAGGAGCTCACCGCCCAGGACCATCTCGAGGGCGCGCGCCCGCCCGGCCAACCGCGGGAGGTACTGCGTGCCACCGCCTCCTGGGATGATCGCCAGCAGCGACTCGGGCTGCGCGACGGCGGCTCTGCCGATCGCAGCGAAGCGCATGTCCATCGACAGCAACAACTCGTGCCCGCCACCGCGGGCAAAGCCGGCGATCTTGCCGATGGTGACCTGAGGCAGCCGCCTGATGCTCTCGTGCAGCGCCTGCATCGGGTTCGTGGTCTCCGGAATGCCCTCGGCGACGGCCGCGAAGGTCTCCGGGCTGGTCACGAAGTGGCCGTCGCCGTGCGCGGAGAAGAACGTCCGGGTCCGCGCTGTCGAACACGACGACGCGGACGTCGCCGTCCTCGCGCAGACGTTCGACGAGATCCCTCAGGTCGGTCATGAGCCCGGCGTCGAGCAGGTTCAGCGGGGGGTTGTCCAGGGTCACCCGCGCGACACCGGACGTCACGGTCGTCCGAAGGGTCGAGTAGGAGGGGTACGCAACAACTTCCACGATGTGGGACATGCCGCGACGGTACTCCCCGAGCCCGCGACGGCTCGACCCGACGGGTGACACGCACCTTCGCCCGTGATGGCGCCGCCCGCATCCGCCGCGGAGTCGCCAGCAGGTCGAGCCCTAGTGGCCGAGGGTGACGCGGAAGATCTTCTCGTTGCTGTTGTCGGCGGTGCTGTCCTTGTCGCCCTGGTTGGTGGTGGTCAGCCACAGATCGCCCCCGGATGCGGGTTCGACGGTCCGGAGCCGACCGTAGGTGCCGGTGAAGTACGACCGGACGTCGGTGAGGGTGGCGCCCTGGATGACTTCGCGGTACATCCGTGCGCCGCGCTCGCAGGCCACGTAGAGGACGTCGCGGACGATCGCGATGCCCGAGCAGGAGCCGTCCGCCGTCGGATAGGTGCGTTTCGGGGCGATGAACCCGGGAGTGGTACACGTCCCGGAGGTTCCCTCGCACGCCGGCCAGCCGTAGTTCCCGCCCCTGGTGATCAGGTTGGTCTCGTCCATGACCCCGTTGCCGAACTCCTGCTCCCACAGCCGACCCTGGGAGTCGAAGGCGAGGCCCTGCGGGTTGCGGTGCCCGTAGCTCCACACGAAGTTGCCGAAGGGGTTGTCCGCGGGAACGGTGCCGTCCGGGTTGAGCCGCAACACCTTCCCGTTGAGGCCGTTCGTGTTCTGGGCGTTGTCCCCGTTCTGCGCGTCCCCGGTGGAGGCGTAGAGCTTGCCGTCAGGGCCGAACCGGAGCCGGCCGCCGTTGTGGAACTTGTTGCGGAGGATCCCACTGAGCAGGACCTGTTCCGTGCCGGTATCCAGCCGGTTCCCGGCGAGCCTGATGCGGACGATCCGGTTGTCGGTCGGCGAGGTGTGCATGACGTACAGCCAGGGGTCGGAGGCGAAGCTCGGGGCGATGGCCAGACCGAGCAGCCCACCCTCGCCGTCGGTACCGGACACGTTCGGCACCGTCCCGACGGTGGTCTTGGCGCCGGTGGCCGGGTCGAGTCGGACGATGTCGTGGGCGTCGCGGCGGCCGTAGAGGACCGTGCCGTCCGGGAGGGTGAGCAGCCCCCACGGGATGTCGGTGTCGGCGGCGACCTGGGTGACGGTGCAGACGGGGTTCCCGCACGACACGCCGGTGGTGAGGGTCGCGGTGTTGCTGCGCGCCGACACGTTGGCCTGGGCGTCCCGGGCGACCACGTAGTAGGCGTAGCTCGTCGTCGGGGTCAGTCCGCTGTCGGTGAACGTCGTTGCCGGAGGCACGGTGGCGCTACCGCTGATCGTCGCCTTCCTCGTCCCGTCCCGGTAGACGTCGTAGGCGCGGACGCCGACGTTGTCGGTGGAGGCGGTCCAGGACAGCGTGACCGTCGTCCCGGACACCGTTCCGGCGAGCTGGGTCGGTGCGGTCGGCGCCTGGGTGTCCGTCTGGCACTGCGGCGGGGTGATCGGGACGGTCGTACTCGCCTGGGACACGTTCCCTGCGGCGTCGCGGGCGTTGACGTACAGGCCCCAGGTGACTCCGGCGACCACGGGCAACGACGTCGACAGGGTGCTACCGCTGACCGTCTTGACGAGCTGGCCGTCGTGGTAGATGTCGTAGAACGCCACGCCCACGTCGTCACTGGAGGCGTTCCAGGAGAAGGTCACCGACTCACACGTCAGGGCGCTGACCCGCGGGTCTGCCGGCACCGTCGGCGGGTTGGTCTCGGATGGGCCGGTCGGCGTGGACCACTGCTGGTTGGTCTGCCCGTTGCAGGTCCACATCCCCACCGGTGTGCTGTTCGCGGTCCGTGCGCCCGTCACGTCCAGGCACAGCCCGGACTGGACCCCGACGATGCTGCCGTCGGGCCGGGATCTCCACGTCTGGTTCGTCCCGCCGTTGCAGCCGTAGATCTCCACTGCGGCCGGGGAGGTGGTGTCCTGTCCCGTGACGTCCAGGCACCGGGTGCCGCCGAAGACGCGGAGCTCCCCGGCGGCTGTCAGCGTCCACGCCTGGTTCGGCTGACCGTTGCAGTCGAAGACGTTCACGCCCGTGCCCGGGTCCTGCCTGTTCGCGACGACATCGAGGCAACGCCCGGAGGCCTTGCCCACGATCGTCGAGCCCGTGGCAGCGGACACCGGTGACGCGGTCGCGGCCGTCAGCCCCGTCGCGACCGCGACCACCGTGAGCAGCGGGAACAGTGTCCGACGTGCGGTACGCGTCGATCGAACCGTGATCATGGGCCCTCCGGCCTGTCGGACGTGCGCTGCCGCGGGCAGCTCGCACGTTCACCGTCAGTGACGGTACACAGAGGACCTGTCATCGCACCAGGGTCGACGCGGCGGTGGACGCGCACGCGGCCGCCCCGGCCTGCAGCGTGGGTCGTGCGTCCTGGTCGTGGGTGGTGCCGTGGCCGGCACCGGGGGGTGGCGTCAGCGGATGAGACCGGTGCCGAGCAGGGCTGCGGCGAGGGGTCGGGGGCTGCTGATCATGACCAGGTGCCGGGCGCCTGGTATCGCGACCGGTGGTGGCGCGTGCAGCCGGGTGGCGGTGTCCCGGGCGAGTGGTGCCGGGGTCTCGGGGTCCTGATCGCCGTAGACGACCGCGGCCGGGACCCGGATCCGGGTGAGTTGGGCCGGTTCGAGCCCGATCAGTGGTCGCCCGAGGATGGCGCGCATCGCCGGGGCGGCACCGGCCACTCGGAACGGCCGGGTCCAGGCGTCGGCGACGGCGCCGGTGAACGGCGGGCACGCAGGCCCGCAGGCCTGGTCGTAGATGCTTCCGGCCAGCGCGGGGTGGCGGGTGACGAGACGGACCAGGCTGGTGACGAACGGGTCCTTCGCGAGGGCATGCGCCCAGTCCGGGCCCGCCCCGTAGGGGGTGCCGTCGCCGTCGAGGAAGACGATCCCCGCCAGGTCGGCCGGGTGGGTCAGGGCGAGGTCGCCGGCGATCGCGGCGCCGCTGGAGTGCCCGACGACGACGGTCGACACGCCGTCGGCGCGGCGTAGGTGCAGGACGCGGAGGAAGTCCGCGAGCTGCTGGGTGTCCGAGGCCAGGGTGTAGGGACCGCGCCGCTCGGTGTAGCCGTAGCCGCGGACGTCGAGAGCGAAGACCCGGTGGTGCGCCGCCGCCAGGACGGGACCGAGGGTGCCGAAGGCGTAGGAGGACTCGGCGAAGCCCGGTACGAGGACGATGGCGGAGCCGGCGTCGCCCCAGCTCTCGTAGTGGGTCCGCACGTCCCCGGTGAGGACCAGGTGCCCGTGGGCGTCCAGGGGTGGGACCGCGGAGGGCACCGAGCTCAGCCGGTTGTAGAGCGCGCTCGTACCCGTGAGGGCGACGGCCAGCGCGAACACACCGACCGCCAGACGCCGGAGCAGCCGTCGTGCGCGCCCCCACCGGGGTGCCGGCCGGAGCAACCCGCTCCGGACCGGTGACGGTGCCACGTCGGGCGACGGCGCGGAGCCGGTCCGGCGTAGCCGCATGTTCTGAGCCCCGACAGCCCCGGTCCGCACGCTGGTGCTCACCGCCGGTCCGGATGGAGGGAAACGGATGATCTGATCATCGGTCATTCCACCTAACGTCTGTTAGGCGACAGTAGCACGACCGGCGGTGCGCACCCGTCCTGACGGCTGGGGCGGGGTGTGGTGGTCAGGTGTCCGGGGTGTGCGGGGTGTGCGGGGTGTGGTGGTGGTCAGGTGGGCGAGTCCGGTGATGACCTGGTCCAGCAGTCTGTCGGTCGCGGGCCACGGGAACCCCGGGGTGGCGGGGGGCAGGGTGGCCAGGCCATGGAGTGCCGTCCACAGTGCGGCGCTGTCGGCGGGGCAGTCGGTGCTGGTGGAGGTTCCCTCCCCGACGGCGTCGGCGAGCGCGGAGCTGAGCAGCCCGAAGGCAGCCAGGCCCTCAGGGTAGGTGCGGGATTCGGCGTTGATGTTGGGCCCGGTGCGTTCGAACAGCACGCGGTAGCGGCCGGGGAAGTGCGCGGCGAAGTCGAGGTAGGCGACGCACAGCGTCCTGACCCGGTCCGCGGCCGGGGCTGCCGGATCGGTCGCACTGAGCATCGCGGCGGCGAGGTCCTGGAAGGACTCGGACACCACCGCGTCGAGGATCGCGTCGCGGTCGGTGAAGTGGGGGTAGATCGAGGGGGCCGCGATCCTGGCTCGCCGGGCGATCCCGCGCAGCGTCACGGCCTGTCCGGAGGTGGTGTCGGCGAGCAGCGCGGCGGCCGCGTCGAGGATCTCCCGACGCAGCCCGGGGCCCTGACCGCGCCTGTTGACCTTCCGGGCGACCACGTCGTCGGTCGCCCGGGGCACCGGGGTGTCGTCCACCCGGTCAACGTATGACGGTCAGCCGCCGTGCTACGGTCGACTAACATTCGTTAGTCCATGCTTCTCGGATGGGAGACCGGCCCGTCCCGGGGGCAGTGACCGGCCTGTCCGGGTCGGCTCGTCGCCACCAGTGGACCCGCCGCCCAGGGCTGACCCAGCCCATCCGATCCCTGTTCCTACCCCGGACCTGCCCTGACCCGACCCGCCCCGCCCCGACCTGGAAGGCTTCTGATGTTAAGTTCACAGCGATGCTGGTCCGCAACCCGGCGCTGACCCACGACCAGTTCGTGACCCACCACAGGACCAGCCACGCGGGACTGTTCATGGGCCTGCCGGCCTCCGCCGAGCACGTCCGCCGCTACGTCCAGTCCCACAACCTCGAGCAGGACCTCCCCGGGATGCCCGCCTCGCGCTACGACGGAGTCACCGAGATCTGGTTCGACGACGTCGCGGGCTTCGCCGCGGTGTTCAGCTCACCGGACTACTTCGCGACCATCCGCCCCGACGAGGAGTCCTTCCTCGACCTCGCGGCCGGCGACGTGTTCCTCAGCACAGAGCACGTCGTCCACGCCGGCCCGACCCCCGACACCACCCCGCGCTGAGCGGTACACAGCCGGGCCATCCGCTCCACCACGGCGATCCCGTCCGCCGGCGAACGCCGACCCAGACCACACGCGGCCACCACGACCTCCCGTCCCACCAGGCCTCGGCCTGGTCGCGTATCCGGACCTGGTCCGGCAACGACGGGGACTCGCGGGCAGGACCGGCCGCGAAGGCCACGTCGGCCGGTAGCCGCAGGTGGCGCAGCGGTGCCAGAAGGGCGGGATCGGTGCTCGCGGGGTGGTCGGCGGCCGCGAACGGGGCGTGCACCATCACCACCAGCTCCAGCGGCACCTCGACCTGGGACAGGGCCGACGGTCCGGCGGCGATCTGGTGTCCGCAGCTCGCCGATCGACGGTCATCTGTCCACCGGGCACGCCGGCCCGCCCGGTGGACACCCCGTCATGCCCCCGTCCAGGGGCTCCGTCTCACGCCCCTTCCAAGGCTTCCGGTCAGGAGTAGGCCTCGAACTCGGCGACCTGCGCCGCCGGGGCACCGGTGTTGCTGGTGACGACGAGCCGCAGGTAGCGCGTGGATGTCGTCGCGACCGGGACCGTCACGGTGTTGTTGTTGCCGGTCGGGTCGAAGACGAGGTCCGCGGCCGGCGCGAGCGTGGTGAAGGTGGTGCCGTCCGTGCTGGCCTGGACCTCGACGCGTTCGGTGCGCCCGCCCCACCCACTGTTGAGCTTCACCGCGACCCGGGACACGGCCACCGCTGTCCCGAGGTCGGCCGTGAGCGTCTGCGGGAACGCGTTGGGCGCGCTCTCCCAGTACGTGTCGGTGTTCGAGTCGACAGTGGTCGTGGCCGGGTAGCCGGCCACCGAACTGCTGGCAGTCACCGGGCGATCGGCCAGGAGGTTGCCGACGGTGTTCGCCACGACCGACCCGGTGACGTACACCTGGTACCGACCGGCCGGGGTTCCGTCGCTGACCGTCAGTGCGCCGTAGCGCGCGCCACGGGCCGTCGGCACGAATCGCAGGTTCACGGTGCAGCTGGCTCCTGCGGCGAGCGTCGGGCCACAGCTGCTGGTGAGGGTGAACGCGCCGGTGGTGGTGACCGAGGCGATGCGGACGGCCCGGCGGGTCGGGTTCGTGACCGTGACCGTCCGGGGGGCGCTGGCGTGGCCGAGGCCGTCGGACGTGAACGCCAGGTCGGTCGCGTCGAGGACGAGCGGGCCGGGAGCCGGGTAGCCACAGTGGCTGTCCAACCACCCGCTGTTGTGACCGGTGAGGGTGCCGACGAAACCGGAGCGGCAGTCGTACCGGCCACCGGCCCGCAGGCCGGTCGCCACGGTGCCCGACGAACTCGCCGAGCCGGCGGTGTTGAACTGCACCCCGAACGTCCCCGCGGTCCGGATGACGTTGTTCACGAAGTGGACGTCGCTCACCGGCTGGCCGTAGAACTGGACCGCTTCGTAGGAGCTGTCCTCGATCAGGTTGCGGGTCACGTCGACCCTGCCGGTGAGCGGGGCGTCACCCGCCCAGAACCACAGGGCCCCCCAGCCGATGTGAGTGAACAGGCCCAGGCTCCCGGTGCGCACCAGTCGGTTGCCCGTGACGGTCGTCAGCCCCGCGAGCGGGACCGCGTTGAACCGGTTGGCGATCTGGATGCCCCCGCCCTCGGTGAGCGTGTCGGTCGCGAGGTTGTCGGTGACCGCGTTGTCGCTACCGCCGTAGACGGCGATCGTGTTGGCGAGGGTCGGCGCGACGACGGTGTTGCCGGTGAAGCTGTTGTACGCGTCGGGGTGCTTCTCCGACCACATCGCCAGCCCGTCGTCACCGGTGTTGCGGATGTAGGAGTCGACCACCTTGGAGTTCGTGACGCCGTCGTGGAAGTTCACGCCGTCGGCGGTCTGGTCCAGGATCCGCAGATTGGACAGGGTGAGGCCGTCGAAGGGGCCGTCCAGCCAGGCACCGACCTTGGTGTGCTGGATCCACACGTGGTCCACCGTCGAGTTGTTCAGTGCGCCGCCGATGCCGTTGAGCTGGGCGGAGTCGTCGCGGTCGGTCACCTCGCCGAAGATGGCGAAGTCGGACAGGTGGACGTCGGAGCTGGCGTTCGGGTTGTACCCGCCGTAGACGCCGACACCGGCGCCGTGCAGCACGGTGTACCACTCGCCGGCGCCGGTCATCGTGACGTGGTCGACGATCAGGTGGCGCGTGACGGTGAAGGTCCCGGGCGGAAGCCACACGGGCCGCCCCGCGCCCCGACCGGCGGTGATGGCCCGTTGGATCGCGTCACTGGAGTCCGTGCGGCCGGTCGGGTCCGCGCCGAACCCGACGACGGACAGGGCGTTCGCGGGCGTCGTTGCCGGGGCGGCCACCTGCTCGAAGTCGGCGAGGTCGAGCACGTACCACGGCGCTGTGTCGTGCGCGCCGACCTGGAACCTGACCTTCGTCCCGACCGGCAGGGTGCGACCGAACGTCATCCTGCTGTCGTCGAACAGCTGTCGGCGGCCGCCGTCGGCGGGGTTGTTCGTCCACGGGTACTGGCCGTAGTACCAGGAGTACCGCGAGGTCACAGGCAGCGAGCGGTACGCGGCTCCGTTCACGGAGACGCCCAGCGTGGCGTCGAGGCCTGCGCCGTCGGCGGAGTCGGGCACGGAATAGCGGACGGTGACGGCGTTGGCCGGCTGGGTCAGGGTGAACTCGACGTACTTCCCGGCCCCCTGGAGTTGCACCGAGCGGCGCCCGACCGACTCCGCGGCCAGCGTTCCGTAGGCACGGTCCGGTCCGAGCACCGTGCCGTTGGTCCTGGCGTCCTCGGCCTGCTGCTCGACGAACGGGACGGCCGCGCCCGCCCCCTCTCCGGGAGTCAGCGATGGCGCGACCGAGTGACCGGGCGCGAGAGCCGAGGCGGTCGACGGGACGGCCGAGGCGGCCGGCGGGACGGTGACTGCGGCCAGCACTCCGCCGGTCAAGGCGGCCGTGACGGCGAACGCGGCGCGGACGGAACGGGACGACCAGCTCATGGCTTCACTCCTCCGGAGGCGCGGCACGTCGATCACCGCTGCGGACGCACATCGATGTAACGTTTTAGAGCGAGAGGGCCGACTGTACAAATACGCTGCGCCGGTGTCAACGGGTGGTCCGGTCGTCCCTGCTCCGAGCGGGCCATCGCGACCGGGCATCGTGTCGGTGGCGCGCGCCGCGGGCGTGTCCCCCGCCACGGTCTCGAACACGTTCAACCGACCCGACCGGGTGTCCCCGACCCTGCGGGAGCGGGTCCTGCGCGCCGCGGACGAGCTCGGCTACGACGGCGGCGACCCCTCGGCCCGCAGCCTGCGCGGCCGACGGGCCAGCGCCCTGGGGATCGTGCTCCGCGAACGCCTGGCCTACGCCTTCGACGACCCGGCGGCGGTCGCCGTCCTGCAGGGGATCAGCGAGTCGGCGGACCGCGAGCAGCTCGCGCTCGTCATCATCCCGGCCTACCCGGAGACGGGGAACTCCGACGGTCCCGCGGTACGCCACGCCGCCGTCGACGGACTGATCCTGTACTCCCTCGCCGGGGACGATCCCCTGGTCGCCGCCGCCCGCAGGCGTCACCTGCCGACGGTCGTCATCGACTCCCCGCGCGGCAGCGACGCCGATGGCCTCGGGCCGCACGGCTTCGTCGGCATCGACGAGCGGGCCGCCGGCGAGGCCGCGGTCTCGCACCTGCTCGAGCTCGGGCACCACCGGATCGGGTTCGTCAGCTCACGGCTGTCCGCCACCGGCATCCCGGGCCTCACCGGGCACCACCTCCTCGACTCGTCGACCGCCAGCGTCGCGACCGGCCGGCTCGGTGGCGCGCGCGACGCGATGAGCCGGGCCGGGCTGGAATGGCACGGCGTCCCCGTGGTGCAGTGCCGGACCAGCTCGATCGCCGACGGCGAACGGGCGGCTCACACGCTGCTCGACCACGCGCCCGACCTCACCGCCGTCGTCGCGTTGACCGATCTCCTCGCCCAAGGAGTGCAGGCGGCCGGCACCCGCCGCGGGATGCGGTTGCCCGACGAGCTGTCGATCGTGGGGTTCGACGACGTCGCCCCCGCAACGGCCGGTCTCACCACCGTCCACCAGCCACACCGACAGAAGGGCAGGGACGCCACCGACCTCCTCCTCGGCCACATCGAGAGCCGACACGGAACGGCCGGGCCCCCCCTCCTGCCCATCCGCCTGATCGTGCGCGGCTCGACCGCATCCGCACCCCCGCACGGTCGCTGACCGGTCACCGGCCGGCCGGCGTATCGGTGTCGCAGCCGGACGATCACCGCCCGAGTTCAATCGCCGTGCCCGACTTGGCGAGCAACCCGAGGTGGGGCGAGCGGTCAGTAGCTGGAGGCTGACCAGCCGCCGTCGGAGGCGATGGTCACGGCCAAACTCGCGGTGAGCTCGTGCAGCGCCGCCTTCGAAGCGATGTAGGGCAGCTCACCGGGCATCGCACCGTGGTACTGCCCAGAGGTGAACAGCAGCACCCGCCCACCGGGCCGGTCGTCGAACCGGACCGCGAACTCCTTCACCAGCAGCAGCGTCGCCCGGGTGTTGACCGCGTAGGTGAGGTCTATCTCTTCGGCGGTCAGCTCCTCCAGCGACTGCCGGGGGCTCCGGGCGTGGTTGGCCACGACAGCGTCCAGCCGCCCGAACCGGGCGACGACCGCGTCGACGAGAGCCGCCGGCGCCTTCGGGTCGGCGAGATCGAGCGCCAGGTGGTCGACGTCCCCGCCGCCCGCCGCCAGCTCCGCGGTCAGGGCCCCGGCCCCGCCGGCGTCGGCACCCCACGGCCGCTGCTCGTCGTAGCGCGACCACGAGTGCAGGAACACCGACGCGCCGTCCGCGACCAGTCGGCGAGCGATGCCCGCACCGATCGCGATCCGCCTGCTCGCTCCCGTCACCAAGACCACCCGCCCCGACAACAACCCCACCGGCCAGCTCCCGTCTCCCACCATGGTCGACGCCCGACCAACGACCTCGGCCGTCACCGGGCGCAACAATCGGCCAGAGTCCGGACACGACGATCGCCGCTCGCGCGGTTCTCCGCCGAGGATTACGGCACCTCGGACAGCTGCGTCTAGCCAGGAGTCCGGTGGGGACGTCTGACCGGCTCGGCGCTGGTGTGTTCGGCATGGACCCTCTCCGGGTTGACCGGCTGGCTCCGCCCACGCCCGCCCTCGGCACTGCACACACCGGCGTCGCTCACATGCCGGCCCACCACCTCCTGGCCGTCACCGCGCGGCGCCCGCCACCTGCCGGGTCCGGCGCCGGTGCTGCTGCGGATCACCGTCGGTCGGTGGCTGACCTCCGCAGAGAAGCCGGAACGCACCACCGTCACCGTGCTCTCCGCGACCATCGGGGCGTCTCCGTCCGGCAAGGCGAACGACACGCGCGGATCACCACTCACGTTGCGGACCTTCATGGTGTTCGCCGGCGTCCCCACCCACAGCGCGCCGAGCAGGTGCACGAACCACCCCGGCGTCAGGTGCGGGAACCCGTCCGGGCGCAGCGTGGACAACCACGCCACCCGCTCACCGGCCAACCAGCTCAGAACGGACCCCACTGGATCGCCCGTCACGCGCCCATCTTCCCGACCTGAGCCGAGGATCATCTGAGCCGTGCTCCTGGCCCATCTCAGTGATCCCCACCTCACCACAGGCCCACTGGCAGGTGGTCCGGCCGCAGGACTGCACGCCGCGCTGGGTCGCCTTCTCGGGCTGCCCACCCGCCCCGACGCGGCGGTCATCACCGGTGACCTCACCGACCGCGGCCGCCCCGACGAGTACCAGCAGCTCACCGAGCTGATGGCCGAGGTCCCCCTGCCGGTGTACCTGGCCACCGGCAACCACGACAACCGGAACGCCCTCCTGGACGCTTTCGCCGGGACCGCGCACCTGGCCGGCGGGGACCGGGCCAACTACGCCGTGGACCTACCCGGCGCGACGCTCGTCATCCTGGACTCCCTGCTCCACGGCCAAGGAGCCGGCCGCGTGGGCACCGATCAGCTGGCCTGGCTGGACACCACGCTCTCCCAGCGGCTGGACGTCCCCGCCGTGATCGCGGTGCACCACCCGCCCGTTCCGGTCGGGATCCCCTTCCTCGACGGCATCCGCCTACTTGACGCCGACGCCCTCGCCGAAGTCGTCGGCACTCACCCGCAGGTCGTCCGGGTCCTGTGCGGGCATGTCCACCGCACCATCACCGCCCCGTTCGCCGGGACCCTCATGACGACCGCCCCGAGCACCTACCGCCAGAGCGCCCTCGACATGGTCGCCCCTGGAACGATGGGCTACCTCGACGAACCGACCAGCGTCCTGCTCCACCAACTCACCGACACGACCGCCGGGACCTGCATCACCCACACCGTCCCCGTCACCGGAGCCGCCGCAACGCACTTCACCATCCCGGCCCGGTGAGAGGCGACGTTGCGCCGCTACCTTCCCTTGACGGTGGAGGCGACTGCCGGCGCGGCTGCCAGGTCGCGTACGCCGCGAGCGGTGAGCGGGGCCAGGACCGCGACGGCGTAGCCGATCCCGGACCAGAGGGTGACGGTGGGGCCACCCCAGTGGGCGGTTGCGGGTCCGACGAGCAGCTGCCCGATGGGGATGGCGGCGTAGGAGAGCAAGTCGTCGCAGGACGCGACCCGGGACAGGACGTCGTGGGGGACGTTCTGCTGCATGACGGTGTCCCAGGTGATCCCGGCGACCGCCACACCGAGGCCGCCGGCGAACGCGAACGCCAGCAGCAGCGGCAGGTCCGCGTGGAGCCCGAGCGCGAGCAGCGGTGCTGCGCCGAGGGCGGCGGCGAGCTGGCCGGAGCGCAGCGGGTATCGGAAGGTCACCGAGTAGAGCACCACGCTCGTCGCGAGCAGGCCCGCGGATCGGACGCTGAGCACCAGTCCCCACGCGGCCGCGCCGCTGCGTTGAGTGGTCAGTGTGGGCCCGAGCACCTGCCAGGTGCCGACCCCGACGAGGTTGACCGCGCAGAAGGACGCCGACACCCGCCACACCCAGCCGATCCGCTGGAACGCCTGCCAGCCGACCCGGATGTCGCCGATGACACCGGCACGCGCCGCGGCGACCGCTGCCGGGGGGACCCGGAGCCGGGTGAGGCATCCGGCCGCGAGCAGGAAGCTGACCGCGTCGACGGCGATCGCCCAGCCGCCGCCAGCGCCGAGCACCAGCAACCCGGACACGGTCGGTCCAAGGATCCTGGTCGCGTTCCTGCTCGACGCGAGTAACGCGTTCGCCCGACCGAGCCCGGACGCTGGAACGAGGTCGGGAACGATGCCCCGCAGTGCTGGTGAGGTGAACGCTTCCAGAGCACCGTTCACCAGTTCCAGTCCTGCCACGACGGGCAGGCTGTAGTGGCCGGTGACGAGCACCGCCGCGACAGCGCCTTGGGTGAGCCCGGCGCCGAGGTTCGCGGCGACCAGTACGGTCCGCCGCGACAGCCGGTCGGCCACCGCTCCGCCGACGAGCAGCAGCGCGAGCTGGGGGACCACGTGGGATGCCAGCACGACGCCGAGGTCCCCGGGCCGACCGGACGACTGCAGCACAGCGAGCGCCAGCGCCGTCGGAGCCATCGCGCTGCCGAGCAGCGATACCACCCGCCCGGTGAGGAACCAGCGGAACGCCGGCGCCGCCAGCGGACGGTCAGCACGCGCGGTGGGCACGGTGGAACGGTGCGGGTCGGCGCCCCGTTCGGGCCAACGTTGCGGCGAACGGCGCAACCATGACCCTGCTCCAGCTGGATGCGGGAGCCCTCTTGCGGTGTCGGTTCGCGCTGTCCCCGCTCGCTGAGACCGTCGGCTCCCTCATCGCTCTGCACCGGCCGTGCACCGATCCGTGGCTCCAGGGGTGGCACACCACCCACCAGACCGCCTACCGGGCCTGGCTCGACCAGGACCCGGTGGCTGCCGGGCTGCTCCCGTTGCTCGCCGCGACCAAGTGGCTGCCCGACCTCGTCGCGATCCCACCCACCGGCGGCATGGGCACCCGCCTCGTCGACGAGCTCGCCGCGGTGGCAACCCACGACGACCACCAGGTCCGCGCAACCGTCACCGACGCGGTCGACGCCAGCTGGGAACCGCAGACCACCACCTGGCTCGGCCTCACCGGGTTGGGACCGCGTGTCGCCGCGGTCCTCCAGCATGGCTGGAACCGGTTCGTCGCCCCTGACTGGCCCCGACGGCGGGCGGTCCTGGAACGCGACGTCATGCACCGGGCCGGACTGCTCGCCGCCTACGGATGGCAGCACGCCGTCGAAGACCTCACCGGCACCCTCAGCTGGGCCGGCCCCCACACGCTCCGGTTCGGCCACGAAGCCTGGCCGGACCGGCGCATCAGCGCAGACGGGCTCGTCTTCGTCCCCCGCACCACCGGCGGCGGGTCCTGGACCTGCGAACAGCCACCCCGATACGCCCTCGTCTACTCCGCCCGCGGGCCCGCCGCCCCAGACCACTCCCCCACCACGGACGCCCTCGCAGCGGTCCTCGGACCTGGCCGCGCCCGCGTCGTCCGCGAACTCGGCCGACCGGCCACCAGCAGCCAGCTCGCCGCCGCGCTCAGCCTCTCCCTGGGAACGGTCAGCGCCCACCTCGCCGTCCTTCGGGACGCCGACATCGTCATCAGAGCGCGCGCCCGCCGACACGTGGTCTACCGCCTCACCGACCGCGGCATCGAGTTGGTCGAGCTTCTCGTTCCGAAAACGGTCTAACGATCCGATTCGTGACCTGGTGGTTTCGGCGTGACTCATGGCACAGCACGGTGCGGGCGTGTCACCGTGCCACAGCAGTCGTGTCGTCAACGATCGGGTGCGCAACGCTGCGGCGGTTTGCTGTAGTCGGGCAAGTGGCCGTGTCGTCACCCCTCGACTCTGGATTGACCTCCCGGACTAACGGGGTCCCACGGATCGAGTTGCCGTATCAGCGGGCCGGCCAACCGCCAGATGGCCGCGTCCGGGCCGTCTTGGTCCGGAAGGTTCCACACCCCGCTGACCCCGATCATCCCCATGACCATCTCCGGGCCGTCGCGGGCCTGATCCTCCAGCAGGCGAAGACCTCGCGGCAGGTGTCCTCCTCGTCGCGGTGGTGCTCGAGCAGCCACCGCATCACATCGCCTAGCAACAGGTTGGGCAGCAGTTCACCCTCGTTGTCCTTGAGGTGCTCCACCAGCAGCGGTGTCAACGCCTTCACCTGGTAGACGAGCGCGCCGATCGCGGCGACCTGCTCAGCGTCCGTCGGATACCGGGTCGGCTCGGTCAGGCGTCATCCTTCCCGAGCTGGTCGCAAGCCCAACCCGCTGCCCGGTTCCCCGCCGGAAACACCGTGCGATCCACTGGCCCCAGCAATGGGATGGAGGTCGGTGCAGGCTCTGACCTCGGCCCGTTCACGCTCACCGCTGGTGAGAGGGGTCTCGGCACCGCGGCGGAAGCAGTGCACTGTCCGGACCGCAGACGATCGGTTCAGGTACGCCTCGTCACCGCGGACGGCGCTCCCCCCAGCTCCTCGCGTCATCGCGCACTCGGGGCCGCCGCGCACGGCAACGAACGCTCCGGTTGGTAGCGTCCTGACCGTGACGCCGGATAAGGGATTACTGAGCTCACCAGACTGCGGAAAGAAGCCCCTGAGTCCGTCGACATCAATCGCGATGGCGGACCTCACGACTCCTGGAGAGCTGAGGCCGATGCGGTCTTAGCGGCTTCCCTTGGTGGGGAGTCGGAAACAGTAGAAGAAGTTCCGCGATGTCCGCTACCACGTTGGAGTCAGTAGGGGTAGTCCTGGTGAGGACCAACGCGATGTCGCATACTTTATCAAGCAGGTCACCCGCGCGATCGGCCTACTGGACGCCGCGATCTACGAGCTCCAATTGAGGTACCCGGCCGAGGCGGAGGAAGCTGTCAGTAATCCCGCACCGGCGACGGCGGTCGACGGACCGATCTTTGTCGTTCACGGCCACGACACCGCAAGCATGAGTTGCTTCGCTTACTCGATCGCACAACGGATCGTGACGCGGTCGTCCTTCACGAGCAACCCAATCAAGCCGCTACGATTCTCGACAAGTTCGAGCGTCACGCGCAGACGGCCGGATATGTCGTGATCCTCCTCACCGGGGACGACGAGGGTAGGGTTAGTGGCGATTCCGCGGCGCCGACTCCTCGGGGTCACCAGGATGTAATCCTTGAATGGGGCGTTTTCCTCGGCCTACTCGGCAGAACACGAGTTGCGGTTCTTCATGAATCGGGAACCGAGCTCCCATCCGACCTTGATGGTCTCGTCTACGTTCCACTTGACGCGGCCGGCGCTTGGAAGCATGCGGTCCTCAAGGAACTGGCATCATCGGGTGTTGCCGTCAATTACAGCCGAATTCCTTGAACTCAACTCTTATCAAGTCGCTGGTGAACTTGGTCGACATACCACTCGTGACCGAGCGGACCCCGCCTGACCGCTGGTGGCTTCGGTGTCCGAGCCCGTCGGGTCGCCGCGGTGGAGACTGCGCGGGATGGACGCTGACCGGCTCGCCGACGCGCTGCTCACCGCCCCGGTGGGCGCGGGGGTGGTGGTGGTGGCCGCCCGGGCCGGGCTCGGTCTGGCGGGGCTGACCGATCCCGTGACGGTCAGCGCGCTGACCGCGGCCGTCAGACACGTACGGCACCGGGGCCTCGACGTAGCCAAGCCCAGGCCCTTCGGGACTCCCCCAGGCGTTCCCGATCGGCCGCCAGGTCGACACGCCCCAACCCACGCTCACGGAAGGTGGGGGCGGGACCCGGCCCGCGCTCGACGCCCCCGGGCGTCGGCACGGCCGGTCCGCCCCCACCGCCACAGAGCACGGCCCGGACCGGCTTGTCGGCAGGGATTTTGTATTGCACAATCGTGGGGTGAGGCTTCGATGGGCCAAGTCCTCACGCACCCACCGGGTCGGTCGGGCATCGGCGATCCACGTCATGACGAACTACCAACCGACGCCGCTGAGCCCGGTCCAGCCCCACCAACAGCCGCGCCGGTGGTGGCGCGGGATGGACGAACGAGGTCGAGAGCTCGACGTCATCGCCGCCGAACTACCCGACGGCACCCTCCTGGTCACCCATGCTTCCCGGTCGCCCTCAGCCCCTCCAGAAAGGCCCCGACGTGAGCGAGTACCCCACCCACGACGAGAACGGGATTGCCTACCCCGACGACGACGTCGACCTGGACACAACCGAGGTCCACGACGCCGCGGGCGCCCACATCGACCAGACCTACCTCGACCACTCGGTGGACGCACTGCACAAGACCGTCGGTCGCCCCTCGCTGTCCGGCCGCACCGGACGCAGCCCCGGCCTGTCCATCCGCCTGGACCCCGCCGATGACCGCGCGCTACGCCAACTGGCCCGCGACCGCGGCCTCCCCGTCTCCGTCCTGATCCAGGACCAGGTCAAGGTGCTGCTGGGCCGGCAGCCGAAGCGCCCGATCAGCCCGACCCGCGCAGCGCGTACCCACCGCCCAGCCCGGCACGGATGACCACCCCAGACACACGACGCGGCACTGTCCGCGCACCGCTCCACCCGTGCGGTTGGAGCGGCCGTTACCTCGGGAAGCTGGCGGGAAGGCGCCGGCGTGGGTGTTTCCGGCGGTCTGGGTTCGGGCCGTGATCCCGACAGATCGTTCTGGCCGGCTCCCCCGCCCGACGGCGTGACCACCCTCTCCACGGGATAGCCGCCCAACCCGCTGACCGGGCCGTGCCTGACCGCGTTCGCTTGCACCGACCCCCCTCGGCCGACGGTTCGTCAACGGCCGACCCCAGCACCCTTGGAAGTGGGGACCCGACGTCCAGTCCGCGGTCCGCGACACCCGGTTCCCTCTCCCCGCAGACACCCACGCCGTGGCCGGACTTGACACTGACGAGATCATCACTGTCTGCCAGTGGTGATCCGGTCATAGCTTCCGTCAACCTGTGGGGGGATCAGCCCAGGGAAGCACTCACGAGGACGCCGACGAGGTCGGCCACGTCGTTGAGCAGGACAGTGGAGTACCGCTGGTCAACCTTTCCCTGCCGTAACCGGTTGGCCCACTGCTTCTCGGTTACAACCACATCGCAGTACACGACGGCAACAGGGAGAGCGACTATGTCGACGAAGTCGTTCGGTTCCCATTTCTGCTGGGTCTCGCGGTGCTTTGCTGACCGCATGACGTTGGTGACGTAACGGGTGGGCAGGTCGTCGACGAACGCCAGCAGTTCGCCGACGGTGCGGTCGGCCATGAACTGGTCATAGGTCATCCCAATACGCTCTAGCGCCACGACGACCGCAGGGCGGACATCTCCGAAATCGGCGCTTCGGACGGCTTGATCGATGGCATCGCCGACGAGACCATGAGATTTATTCACAACGTGGCTCGGTAGAACTCGAGTGCGATGACTGTGCTGATGGTCCGGTTAAAGGTGTCGAGTGGCCTGCGGTAGTCGGTGTGGAGGATTCGCCATGTCTTGAGGT
>JAABUQ010001255.1_pt1 | contig 55655 bp, 50 predicted proteins | sample 5560001 | NCBI WGS metagenome assembly JAABUQ01 (sample SAMN10711888, study PRJNA513371) | rock metagenome | isolation source: Antarctica rocks | place: Antarctica: Victoria Land, Finger Mt nord | collected 2015-12-18
GTGCCGCTCCCGGCGGTGAAACATCGGGGCCGACCGCCAACGTGGCTGCGGGAAATTACCCATGCAGCCTGACCACGCTTTAGCGGGGTACTACCGCGCACCGGGCCTTTCGGCATCAATACGTAGTTCATCTTTTCCGCCACCGCCGGCACCTTGCTCATGATGTAGGTGTACGCTACCGGATGGTCAATCATCATCGCGACCTCACCGGAAATGAACAGGTCACGGATCTCGATTTGTGTGTTGTTCAACGTGGACGCAGGCGCGCTCTGGTCGCGCACGAACACATCGTAGACCCATTGGAGCGCGGCGATGTTGCCGTCACTGTCAAAGCCACTCTTCTGGTTGGTCGGGTTGTCCGAGGTCTCATCGAGCGCCGCGCCGCCGTATGCCCAGGTGAGCGGCATGTAGCGGTACGGCACGTTGCCCGCGTTCAACTTCGCCACCATACCGTAGCCCGCCTTGCCCGTTTTGTCCTTGATCTGCTTGGAGAAGTTCTTCACATCCTCCCAGGTCTCCGGCCCCTTCATCGGGTCCAGCCCGGCCTTCTGGAAGGTTTCCATGTTGTAGATGAAGGCCATGGTCTCGTTGTTCGTGGGGATGCCATAGAGCTTGCCGTTCGCGGTGATGCTCTTCAACGCACCTGGCCAGAACTGCTCCGGCTTGTAGCCGAATTCCGCGAGGTTGATCTCCATCAGCGCGCCGCCATACGCGAACTCCGGCCCCCAGATCATGGACATCGTCATGACGTCCGGCGCCTGATTCGCGCGCAGGACGACGCGGAGCTTGTCGAGGATTTCGTTGTAGTTGTACTGCTCCAGCTTGAAGTTGACGTTCGGCAGCGTGGTTTTGAGGTTGTCCACCCACTGCAACGTGTACTTCGAGCTTGGCAGGTTCGGGTCATCGAACGTGTTCAGCCAGTGGAGGATGTTCCCCTTCACGTTCGGGTTCGGCGGGTTCGGCGTCAGCGGCGGATAGCTTGCCGTTGCTGCCATCGGCGATGCTGCGGGTGCAGCCGTGGCTGCGGACGCGACCGTCGGAGCCACCATGCTCGTTCCGCCTGGTGCGGTGGTTGCGATGGCCGGTGCCGGGGTCTGGCCACCCGTGCCACCGGCAAGGGTAGCGATTGCTCCTGGCGTTTGCCCACCCGTGCCGCCCGCAATCGTGGTTGCGCCGCCCGCCTTTGTCGCGTTCGCCACAGTAGTATTCGTCGCGGGCGCTGCGTCACTCCCACACGCCGCAAGCAGGGCCGCCCCCGCCGCTCCCGCTGCTAACCCAAGAACGCGCCGCCTCGTCAGGTACGTCATACCGTGCCCTCCCTTTCTGGCTACACCGCACTCATGCTCATGTCACTTGTTTAGTACGTACTGAGAGCAACTGAATTATGAATCATACATCGGCACAATATCATACGCGATAGGGCGGCGTCAAATATTTGCCGCTTTTTCCGACCGGCACGCTGGTTTCGTTGCCTAGCCTAACCCTTTTCGAGAGCGCATCGGCGCTCGCGATCAAGGGGAATAAACCGCGAAAAGACCGGGGAAACGGTTTGTCCCCCGGTCTTTCGTCCTCTCCCTCGAATAGCGTTACTTGCGCTTGGCGATGCGGTCATTGACCCTTTTTGCCGTGTCCTTCGCGGATTGCTCCGGCGTCTTCGACTTGGTCATTACGTCCTGCATCATCTGCGGTACTTCGAGGTTCATAATGTCCGCCGCTTCGGGAATCGTCGGGAACGAGATGCCGTATTGCAGCATGGCAATCGAGACATCGAGGAACTTCGTTTGCATCTCGCGAATCTTTTCCTCCGGCAGGTTGAAGCCGTCGCGGTTGCCGGGGTTCGAGCCTTCGTAATGCAGGCGCAACGACCACGCCGGCGACGTCGCGTTCTTCACCACCGCCTTGGCGGCATCGAGGTCCTTGGCGGTCTTGAAGATCAGCATATTCGAGCCACCGAACACCACGGCACGGCGCACCGGGCCTTTCGGCATCAGCGAGAAGTTGATCTTCGGGGCCACGGTCGGCGCGGCATTGCGCACGGTGGTGAAGGTGCCCGGCAAGCCGATCAGCATCGCCACTTCCTCGGACTGGAAGAGGTTCGTCACTTCCACATTCGTGTTGTTGATCGAGGAAGCGGGTGCGCTCTGGTCACGCACGAACACATCGTAAATCCACTGAAGCGCAGCGATATTGCCGTCGCTATCGAAGCCGCTCTTTTGATACGTCGGGTTATCCGCAGTCTCGTCGAGCGCCGCGCCGCCATATGCCCAGCAGAGGGGCATGTAACGGAAGGGGGTGTTTCCGGCGTTCAGCTTCGCCACGAGGCCAAAGCCCGACTTGCCGAGTTTGTCCTTGATCTGCTTGGAGTAGTTCTTGACATCTTCCCAGGTATCCGGCCCCTTCATCGGGTCCAGCCCCGCCTTCTGGAACATCTCCATGTTATACATAATTGCCATGGCTTCATTGTTTGTGGGGATGCCATAGAGCTTGCCATCCCGCGCGACGCTCTTCAGGGCGCCAGGCCAGAACTTATCGGCGGTATAGCCAAAGTCCGCGAGGTTGAGTTCCTGCAAGACGTTTTGGTAGATGAACTCCGGCCCTTGCAGGATCGGCAACACGATTGTGTCCGGCGCCTGGTTCGCGCGCGAGGCAATCCGGAGTTTGTCGAGAATATCGTTGTAGTTGTACTGCTCCTCGGTGACTTTGACGTTGGGGAGGACCGTCTTGAGCGAGTCTAGCCACTGGTCGTGGTAGTAGCGGCTCGGCACGGTAGGATCGTCAAAGCTCGTCTGCCAGTACTTGACATTGCCCTTCGGGTTCGCATCCGCCGCGATCATCGGTAGAGGCAGAAGGGGCGCATTCATACCGGCGGCAGTGGTTGCTCCGGCGATTGTTGCAGCCGGTGCGGTGGTTGCCCCGGCGGTTGAAGCCGGCGCGGCAGTAGCCCCGGCAGGCGCGGTGGTCGCGGCAGTCGTGCCCGCCGGCCTTGTCGCGGTCGCGGCAGCAGCGGACCCGGCGGCGGGAGTTGCCGCGCTCGTGGCGGCGGTGGTTGCGATAGCCGGTGCGGAAGTTTGCCCGCCCGTGCCACCCGCCAGGGTGCCGACGGCCCCCGGTGTCTGCCCACCCGTGCCACCCGCGACCGGCGTGGAGCCGCCCGCACTTGTGGCGGCGCCGGCCGGCGTATTCGTCGCGGTTGTTCCACCTCCGCATGCCGCGAGCACGGCCGCCGCTGCCGCACCCGTCACCAACCGAAGCATTCCCCGCCGATCAAGTTGCGTTGCCACGTTGCACTTCTCCATTTCCGATCATTTCGTCACCGGAAATCGCGTTTACCCGACACAATAGCGTCTGCTCAGGCTCACAACCGCGACTACCCTCGCCTCACACGTCTTTCCCACACAAGCAAATGCGCGTGTAATCATACCATCGCAAACTCACGCACGTCAACATCTTTCGCGCAGGTTTACATAGACAACATAACGACATCTTATCGCATATTGATAGAATAGATAAAGACCGCCTCGCGGTATCGTTCGCAGCGGGAATCCCCGGTACGGTATACTGATCGCCGGTGGGCGGCGCGTAGAGGAAGGGATCGGTAATTGCGCATGAAATTCGTGCGCGCCACGGGCCAAAGGGGAATTACCTCCACACACGCGCCGGTTTCTGTGTCCCCGCCGTCCGCCACGGGGCATGCTGCTGCGGGCGGGCGCGGGCGGCGCGGTGTGGCGAGCGATCTGCTGCTCCTGTTTGCGGTGGCGATGGCGGTACGGCTCGTGTGGGCGCTCCTGCTACCCCCCTGGCAGGCGACCGACGAGACCGAGCACTTCGCCTATGTCAACCACATCGTCGAGCAGGGGGAATTGCCTCACCCAAGTGCCGGGCTTCCGTATCCCACGTACTCGCCCGAACTTCAGCGCAGCCTCGATACCACGTCGTTTTACCCGCTCGTCCGATGGGACACCGACACGATAGGCATCGTTCCGCTCCTTGATCCCGCCGCATACGCCGCCGCACGGCAGTTCGCCGCAAGTGGGATGGGTGGGACAGACCGCGACGACGCCGGCAACTCCCGCGCCACTACGTATCCGCCGCTGTATTACCTCGCGCTCGCGCTCCCGGACCGGCTGCTCCACTCCGCCCCCGTGATCGCGCGCCTGTTCGCCATGCGTGCCACCAGCGGCGTATTCGGGGCGCTCAGTTGCCTGTTCGCGTACCTGACCGCGTACGACGTTTTCCGCTCCCGCCGGTGGGGGTGGTGCCTCGGCCTCTGTGTCGCATTCATGCCGACGTACGCGCAGGTTGCCGCATCGGTCAATAACGATGCGCCGATGAACCTGCTGGCGATGGCGCTTATCTGGTGCGGCGTGCGAGTAGCGTTGCGCGGAATGGTCTCGGCGTCGCTCGCGGTCATCACGGTCGTGTGTGGCGGCCTGCTCTTCCTGACAAAGCCGACGGCCCTGCCCGTGCTGGTTATCGCGGCGCTCGTGATCGGTGGCGTGACCCTGATGAATGCGTGGCGCGCATCCCGGTTCGCGCGTTTCCGGTTCGCACCGTTCGCGCCCCTCGTGATCGTCCCGGTGGGGCTGGCGCTTTTCGCCGTGGCGTGGCTGCTCTATCAATCCGTCCCACCGGTTCATGCATTCGCCCAGGCGGTGCCCTTTTTGCACGCAATCGTCTCGCCGCCGCAGACGAATTTCTCGTTTGGGCAATACCTGCGCTTTCTCATCGGGCCATCGGGGCGTCCCTACGCATGGCTGAATTATTCCCAGTTCTGGGGCTGGTTCGGCTGGGGATACGCGGTGCTCCCACCCGCCGTGGTTGCCGCCACCGTGCCGGTTTGCCTCGTAGGTTTCATCGGGGCCGCGATCCGGGCAGTGCGTCACCCACGGGAGCGGGGGGTCTGGCTCCTTTGTCTCGCCTTTGTGCTCGCACAGATCGTATTTCTGCTCTACGGTGTCGAGTATCGTCTGAGTTTCGCGAACTTTGATAAAGTAATCGGTCTCGAAGGGCGGTACCTCTTTCCCGTGCTCCTGCCGATCCTGCTCGCGGTCATCGCGGGGTGGGCGCATCTTTTCCATGATTCCATGTACGTACTGCGCGGCGCGATGCTCGCAATGTTTGCCCTGCAACTGGTTGGCCTGTCGGCGGTGCTGACGCGCTACTACGACGTGGTCGTTGGGTGGGTAGGGTGACACAGCGGCGCGCGGTGGGAATGAGCGTCACCCTGCTGGCGCTGGCGCTGCTCGCGGTGTTGCCGGTCGCACTGCCACCGGGAAGCGATGGCGCGCTCGATACGGGAGACCACCAACCCGTCGGGGGAATCGCCGAAGGCTCCACTGCCACGCAGCAGTTCCCCGCGCACGGCACGGCAATTCACACCGTGACGGTCTACCTCGCCACCTTTGGGCGTACAAACCGAGGCATCCTGCACCTCTCGGTGTTCGCCGAAACACCGACAAAGGGGGAATGGCAACGCCTTGCAACGCGCGACCTCGATGAGGCAACGCTGATTGACAACGGCTACACCACGCTCACGTTTTCGCCACCCCTCCCGGTCGCGCAGGGTAAGGGCGTGCGCCTCGTGATGGAAGCGACCGGCCCCCCCGCCGACGCCGTGACATGGTGGACAAACCCACAATGGCAACAACCGGGCTATGAGCTTACCTATAACATGAATCCCATGGCGGGGAGCGCGGTCTTTCAGGTGCATTACGCACGCACGACGCACCCGCTGATCGGGGCGCTCGGCGCGGTCTGGGCGCGCGTCACCACCTTTCTCACCGCCCCCTGGCAGGGATTGCTGCTCCTTGCCCTGATCGGCATGGCGGGCGGCGGCGCGCTGATCTTTCGGCCCTTCCCCGATGTGGAATCTTTGCCCGCCGCCCCGCGTAATCCCGATTGACGCGCCCGCCCCGATGATGCACCCTTGCAAACATGCGTGGATAAGCGACAACAAGAGGAGGGGCAGCGTGAAGATCACCGCCATCGAGACCGTGTTTGTAGACCGATACCTTTTCGTGGAGATTCAGACCGACGCGGGCCTGACCGGGCTGGGGGAATCGGGCGCGTGGGGCTTTCTCGAAGCCTCCGCGCAGGCTGTGGAAACCTTTAAACGCTACCTGATCGGGCAGGACCCGATGCGCATCGAGCACCATTGGCAGTACCTGTACCGCTGGACGCACTTCCGGGGCGCGGCAATCATGGGCGCGCTTTCCGCCATTGACATCGCGCTCTGGGACATCGCGGGCAAGCACTTCGGCGTGCCCGCGTACCAGTTGCTTGGTGGCCCGACGCGGCACAAAGCGCGCGTGTACTATCACGTCTTCGGTGAAACGCGCGAGGAGTTGGTGCAGGGCTGCATCGCGGCGAAGGAGGCGGGCTTCACGGCAGTCGGACACCTGACCCCGTTCAACGACGCCCCACGCGAGACGCCGTACTTTGAGACGCACGCGGGCAAGATGGCGAACGCCATCGAGACCGTGCGTCAGTACCGCGAGGCAGTGGGCGATGAGGTGGACCTGTGTATTGAAATCCACCGTCGCCTGACGCCCGCCGAGGCCATCGTGCTGGCGCAAGGCATCGCGCCGTATCATCCGTACTTCTACGAAGACCCAACCCTGCCCGACAACTTCGACGCGATGGCGCTGATCGCGGCACATATTGACATCCCCATCGCCACGGGCGAACGGCTGCACACGCCGCAGGAGTTCGCCATGCTGCTTGCGCGGGGCGCGGTGCAGTACGTGCGGCCCGATGTCTGCATCTGCGGTGGGCTGACGGGCGCGAAAAAGATCGCCGCGCTCGCGGAGGCGCACGGTGTGGGCGTCGTGCCGCACAACCCCCTCAGCCCCGTGAGCACCGCATCCTGCCTGCAACTGGCTGCGTGCATCCCCAACTTCGCCTTGCAGGAATACCCGCTGGGCGAAGATGTGCCGCCCAAGAGTGAGATGGTCATCGGCGCGGCAACCCGCGAAGGCGGCTACCTCCGCATCCCCACTACCCCCGGTATCGGCATCACGCTCGCCCCCGACGCGGCGGAAAAACACCCGTACCGCCCGCGCGAGGTCGTCACCCGCCTCCACGACGACGGCTCGGTGGTAGACCAGTAGATTCATAGGGGGAACGCGATGAAGATTACCAAAGTCGAGACGTTCACGTACTGGGCGCAGTGGTGCAACTGGCTGTTCGTGAAAGTCTCCACGGACGAGGGCGTGCATGGCTGGGGCGAGGGGTCATTGCATGGCTCGATCCGGGCGGTCGAGACGGCGGTACACGAACTCTCCGCCGCACTGATCGGTGAAGACCCGGCGGGCGTGGAGGCGCACTGGCAGCGGATGTACCATGCATGGCGCTGGCGGGGTGGCCCGGTGCAGTCCACGGCGCTCGCTGCACTCGACATCGCGCTCTGGGATATTGAGGGCAAGCGGCTCGGTGTGCCCGTGTACCGTCTGCTCGGTGGCCCGCACCGGATGAAACTGCGGGCCTACGCCAGCCACTGGCTCGAAGGCGTCACGACGCCGGAAGCGGCGTACGCCGGGGCGCAGGAGGCCGTACAGCGCGGCTTCACGGGATTCAAATGGACGGCGTTTCATGTGGAATCGTTGCGGGAGAATGAGCATCGGGCGATCCGCGAGGCAACATCCCTGATGGCGGCGGCACGCGAAGGCGCAGGGGAAGACACGGAGATTTTCGTTGAGTGCGGCGAGCGGCTTTCTCCACGCACGGCACTGCTTGCGGCGCACGCCTTTGCGCCGTACCGCCCCGGCTGGTTTGAAGAGCCAATCCCCTTCGAGAACGTGAAAGCGATGGCGCAACTCGCCCGCGAAATGCCCGTGCCCATTGCCACGGGAGAGCGGTTGCTCTCGCGATGGGAGTACCGCGAACTGCTGGAAAGCGGGGGCTGCAAGGTGGTGCAGCCCGACCTGATGCACGCCGCCGGGATCACGGAGGTGCGCAAGATCGCCGCCCTCGCGGACACGTACTACCTGCCCGTCGCGCCGCATAACCCGGCGGGGCCAATCTGCACGCTCGCCGCGATGCATCTCGCCGCCGCGATCCCGAACTTCCTCATCCTCGAACAGATGGAGGGGGAACGCCCATTGCGCGATGCCGTCTGCACCGAACCCGTGCGCTACGACGCCGGTTACTTTCACTTACCTACCGCCCCCGGTATCGGCACCGATCTGAACCTCGACGCCCTCGCGGCGCACGCCTTCCGTCCGCAACCGATGGCTCACAGCAGCGAAAGCCTGTGGCGGTGAACACGACGAACGCGGGGGGCGAAATGAACACGCGGATGCGCGCCGCCTACGATGGTATCGCGTCGCAATATGCCGTGCGCAACGCGGCGGTGTATGATGCCATCACCGCATACGGCTCCCTGCTGCTCGCACACGCCGGCCCCGGCGCGCGGCTGCTCGATGTCGGCTGTGGCCCCGGCAGAGATGCCGCATGGCTGACGGCACACGGCGCGTTCGTGATCGGCACCGACCTCTCAGCGGGGATGCTCGCGCTCGCCCGCGCGGCACTGCCGGGCCGCCTCGTGCAACTGGACATGCGCCGCCTCCCTTTTGCGGACGGCGCGTTCGCGGGCCTCTGGGGCATGGCCTCGCTGCTGCATTTGCCAAAGGCGGACATGCCCGGTGCGCTGCACGAAATCCGCCGCGTGCTCACATCGGATGGTGGCCTCGTACTTGGGTTACAGGTCGGCACGGAGGAAGGCTGGGAAGAAAGCCCCTACGATGCCACCGTACAACGCTTCTTTGCCCGGTACCAGCCGGAGGAAATCGCGGCGCTGCTCGCCACCACGGGATTCCGCGTGCGACAACGGGGCGAGACGCACGAGCGCCATAAGCACTGGATGCAGTGGTTCGCGGTCCGCGCGGACGATGCGCGAGAGACGAGGTAGTTATGGAGATCACGGAGCTACGGTTGCAGGCGCGCGATCTCGACGCCCAGCGCGCGTTTTACACCGGCGTATTGGGGCTATCCCTTGTCCCGCAAAAAGGCGCGCGAACATCAGAAATGCTTGCGGTGCAGGCGGGAAGCACGCGGCTTATTTTTGAAGCCAGCCCGGCAAGCGAGGCGCAGTACCACTTCGCTTTCAACATCCCCCGCAACAAGCTGCCGCAGGCGAAGCGGTTTCTCGCCGCCCGCGCCCTGTTGCTCGGTGAAACCGGCGCGGAAGTCTTTCACGAGCGGCGATGGAACGCGGAAATGGTCTATTTCCGCGACCCCGCAGGCAACATCGCCGAATTCGTCGCCCGCCACACGCTGGCGAACGACGCGCCCGGTGGGCCTGGTGAATTCGGCGGCGCGGATGTTCTCTGCGTCAGCGAGATCGGCCTGCCCGTAGACGACGTTCCCACCCGCGTTGCGTCGCTCGTCACCCGGTTCGGTCTCGCACCATACGAGCAACAGTCCGAGACGTTCGCCCCGGTCGGAGACGCACGCGGGCTATTCATCGTGGTACAGGTCGGGCGGCATTGGCGGCCGACGGTAGACGCCGCGACGGTTACCCCAGTAACGCTGACGATGCATGGGCCGCGCGCCGACTCGTACCCGATGCCCGGTCTGCCCTACTACCTTAACACCGTTCCCATCCCACCAACGGGCACCGCGTGATAACACCCCACGTTGTCATCCTGAATGGTCCCGCCGGCGTGGGCAAGTCGGTAGTGGGCCGTGCCCTCGCGGCTCTCGTGCCGAATGGCGCGTGTATTCATGGCGACGATCTGAAGGCATTCACTGTGACGCGGCAGGAGGGCATGGTGCGGGGCGGCCTCGCATACGTGAACGGCGCAACGGTGGCGGCAAACTTCCTCAATGCGGGATATACGCGCGTGGTGTTCGAGTTCGTTTTCGAGACGCCGACCGCAGTAGGTCGCTTTCTCGACGCCTTCACATCCACAGTGCCCGTGCATCTCTTCACTCTCTGGGCGCCGCTGGACATTACCATTGCCCGCGAAGCGAGCCGTGCCTACCGCGACCGCATCGGTGGTAGCCTGGGCGACCGCGTGACCGAATGCCACCGCACGATGGCGGCATATCTGAACCAACTGGGTGAGATCATTGAGAATGTCGGCCAGTCTGTGGAAGAGACGGCAGCACACATACACCATCGCTACCAATCCGGCAACGGGCTACTTGTCCGGTCATGACCCGCGAGGCGGTTGAACTTTCCACGCGAAAGGCCGCATATCGGGCACCGACACCGATTTCCTATGCGAGAATGGGGAAGTGGCGGGCGCGGGCGTATCTGCCTGTCACCAACCTGAAACGTATTAGAGAGATTGGATGGGTGGATGCTGAGGCAGTTTTTCGCATACTACCGGCCCTACCGTAAACTCTTCTGGCTGGATTTCTCGTGCGCGGTGATCGCGGGGGTGCTCGAACTGGGGTTCCCCATGGCGGTGCGGACATTCGTTGACCAGTTGCTGCCGGGAAATGACTGGGGGCTGATTCTGGTCGCGGCGGCGGCGCTCCTTGCGGTCTATCTGATTAACACGGGGCTGATGGCAATCGTGGGTTACTGGGGGCACATGCTCGGCATCAATATCGAGACCGAGATGCGGCGCCGGAGTTTCGACCACCTGCAAAAGCTCTCATTCCGCTTTTATGACAACGAAAAGACGGGCCATCTCGTGGCGCGAGTCACGAAGGACCTGGAAGAGATCGGCGAGGTGGCGCACCACGGGCCGGAGGACGTGTTCATCGCCGTCATGACCTTTCTCGGCGCTTTCGTGTTGATGTTCACGGTGAATCATCAATTAGCGGTTCTGACGGGCGTGCTGGTGCCGATCATTGCCTGGGTTTCCAGCCGGTACGGACGGAAGATCACGCGCACCTGGGGAGCATTGTTCGCGCGGGCAGGGGACTTCAACGCCCGGATCGAGGAAAATGTCGGCGGGATGCGCGTCGTTCAGGCGTTTGCGAACGAAGATCACGAGCGGCAACTCTTCGCCCGGGACAATGCACGCTACCGCGCCACCAAGCTCGACGCCTACCGCCTGCTCACCGCAAGCACATCGTTGAGCTACCTCAGTATGCGGCTGACGCAGCTTGTGGTGATGATTGCCGGGTCCTACTTCGTGCTGCATGGGGGATTGACGGCGGGGGGCTTTGTCGGCTTTCTGCTGCTGGTCGGCGTGTTCTTTCGCCCGATGGAAAAAATCAATGCCGTGCTCGAAAGCTACCCGAAGGGCATCGCCGGGTTCACCCGCTATACCGCGCTGCTGAATACCGCGCCGGACATCACCGACGCGCCGGACGCGATTGCCGTATCGAACCTGCGCGGGGCGATCAGCTACGAGCGGGTCACTTTCGGCTACACTCCCGAACGGCAAGTGTTGCGGGGCATTAACTTGGAGATTGAACCGGGCGAAACGGTCGCGTTCGTCGGGCCTTCGGGCGCGGGCAAGACGACGATTTGCTCGCTCCTGCCCCGGTTTTACGAAGTCGAGGCGGGGCGAATCACGATTGACGGCATGGACATTCGGGAGATGACCCTGGCCTCACTGCGGCGGCAAATTGGCATCGTGCAGCAGGACGTGTTTCTGTTCGCGGGCACGATCCGCGAGAATATCGCCTACGGGCGACTCGATGCATCGGAAGCGGAGATCACAGACGCGGCGTGGCGTGCGCGGCTCGGTAGCATGATCGCCGACCTGCCCGATGGGCTGGACACGGTGATTGGCGAGCGCGGGGTCAAGCTCTCCGGCGGGCAAAAGCAACGGCTGGCAATCGCACGCATGTTCCTGAAGAACCCGCCGATCCTGATCCTGGACGAGGCCACCTCCGCGCTCGATACCGAGACGGAGCGTGCAATTCAGCAAGCCCTCGCGGAACTCTCCGAAGGGCGCACCACGCTGGTAATTGCGCACCGGCTCGCCACGATCCAGAACGCCGACCGCATTATCGTTGTGGACGAAACGGGCATCGCGGAGCAGGGCCAGCACCGTGAATTGGTCGCCGCCGGGGGGCTATACGCGCGTCTGCACGAAGCGCAGTATGGGCCGCTCGTGGCGCAAGAGTATCGCTCGTGACGTGCGGCGCGATTACGCCTATGTGTGCTCGGTGACGCCGACCGGCTCACGGCGGGCAAGGAGCACGAATGCGCCCACTGCCATCAAACCACCCCCGGCGATGCCGAATGCCCAGCCGTTGCCCAGCGACGCCGCGAGCAGCCCCACGAGCAGCGGCGCGACGAGGGGAACGGTCATCGTGAGCATCGTCGTGGTGGCGGAGACACGCCCCATCAGGTCCGCCGGGGTTTCGCGCTGCACGATCGTGCCATAGGTGACACCGACTGCGGCGAACCCGGCCCCTAACAGGAATTGCGAGACAAAGGCAGCGTAAAAGGCGACCCCACCGCCCCGCATCCCCTCGATCACCGCCACGCCAAGCATCGCCATCAGGCTTCCCAGTTCCAGCACCGCGAGGCCCATCATCAGCAGGGGACGCACGCGCTGCCCCCATTGTCCGACGACGATTGCCCCAAGCACATAGCCAACGCCGAGGCAGGTAAACGAGACGCCAAGCTGCCGCTCAGTGACGCCTAATTGCTTGAGCACGACACTGGCAAGCGTATCGGTGGCGCGGAGCAGGAATGACCCCGCGACCATGCCGCCGACCGCGATCACCAATGCACGGCTCCGCGCGATGTGAAAGAGACCCGCGCGGAGTTCGGCCCGAAACTGCCCCTGCCCCGCACGCTTCCCGATCTGCGAGGCGGCAACGGTGGGAAGCCGGACAAGGAGCAGCGCAGACAGCAGAAAACTTGCGGAGTCCGCGACGAATGCGCCGTGCGGCCCACTGACCGCGACGACCAGCCCACCGATGCCGGGGCCGAGAAGACGCGCGGCGTTATCCGCGAGCTGGCTGAGTGAGTTTGCGGCGGTGAGATTATCGGCGGAGACGGTGGTGCGGATTGTCGCCTGCTGCGCGGGCGTAAAAAAGGTGCTGAAGATGCTTTTCACAAACACGAGCGCGAGCACCGTTGGCAGATTCGGTGCCCAGATGAGGCCGAGCACGATCACCGCCCGTGCGAGGTCGCAAGTAATCATCACCGTGCGCCGGGACAGGCGATCTACCCACACCCCGGCGACCGGCCCGAAAAGCGCGAACGGCAAGGTCATGGCAGTGAGGTACGCACCCCACGCCGCCGGACCGAGGTTCCACCGATACAAAAGGAGGGTGAGCAACGCGAGAAGATCGAGCCAGTCGCCAAGGTTCGAGACGACCTTCCCGGCAAAGAGCCAACGAAACGGGCGATGCACCAGTGGCGCGATCAGCGCGAGGCGCGCGGTAGACACCGTTTCCTGTGTGTCGTCCATTTACGGCCTCCCACCGGGGAAATGAGATGTCGCATTGTATCACGCAGGAGATCACGGCTGAATGTCCCACTCGCCGGGGCCGAGGGTGAGATCGCCGGTATAGATGGCGGTGCCGACGATAACGGCTTCAATGCCGGCAATCGCCGCAAGTTCGCGCAGGTGCTCCCGGTTCTTCACGCCGCCGGACGCGATCACGGCGAGACCGCTCTTGGCGATGTCGCGCAGGTAATCGCCATTTGGGCCGCTGCGGGTGCCGTCGCGGCTGATGTCGGTCGCTACCACGCGCTGCACGCCCATCGTCGCCATCGCGTGCGCGAGATCGGCGGCGCGTACGCGCGAGGTATCGAGCCAGCCATCGGTGGCGACGAAACCATCCCGGGCGTCGAGGCCGAGTACGATGCATTGTGGGCCGTGCGCGGCGAGCGCGGCGACCACGAGCGGCGGGTCGCTCACCGCCACGGAACCGAGCACGACGCGTGCAACGCCGCCGTTCAGCGCGTCCGCGATGTGTGCAAGCGTGCGTAACCCGCCACCAAGTTCAACGGGGATCGTCAGCGCGGCGCAGATGTCGTGGATGAGTGCGGCCTGCCGTGGTTCGCCCGCCGCCGCGCCGTCGAGGTCTACGACGTGCAGCATCGTCGCCCCCGCCTCCTGCCAGTGGCGGGCCATCGCCACGGGGTCGTCGCCATACACCGTTTCGGCGGCGAAGTCGCCCCGCAGCAGGCGCACACACTTGCCCCCGCGCAGGTCTATGGCGGGAATGACGATCATCGGGCGACCGCGACCGGCGCGGCCACAGACGGCAAGACCAGTTCGCCTGCCGCGATGCGGGCGAAGTTGCGCAGCAGCCGCAAGCCCGCTTTGCCGCTCTTTTCGGGGTGGAACTGCGTGCCCATCACATTGCCACGCGCGATGGCGGACGGAAAGACCACGCCGTACGCCGTTTCACCGAGCGCCCACGTCGGGTCATTGAGAGCGGCATAGTAGGAATGCACGAAGTAAAACGGCGTGCCATCGGCAATGCCGTCCCAGAGCGGGTGCGCCTGCGCCTGTGCTACGGCGTTCCAACCCATGTGCGGCACGATGATGCCCTCCGGCAGGCGGCGCACGCTGCCGGGAACGACGCCGAAGCAGTCGTGCGGGTCGCCCTCCTCGCTGCGTTCGAGCAGCACCTGCTCACCCACGCAGATGCCGAGAAAGGGCGTCGTGCCCCGGTCAATCACTTCGTGGATCACGGGCACGAGGCCGCGCGTGACCAGGCCACCCATCACGTCCGCTGTCGCCCCGACACCAGGAAGCACTACGCCCGACGCGCGACGGATGATCTCGTAGTCGGCAGTGAGTACGGCATGTACCCCCTCATGCATCAACGCATTGAGGGCATTCGCCACATTGCCGCCGCCGTAGTCAACCACCGCAATCGGTTCCCGGTTCTGCATGATATCTTCCCTTCCGAGCTTGCATGGCTCCGCGCGCCGTGCCACGCCGTATTATAGCCTCACGTCGCGCCGTTGCGCCGCATGAACGCCACGCGGAAGGGGTAGAGCGTCGCGCGCATGATGCCGCCCGACACGAACGGGTCAGCCTCCATGAAGGCGCGGGCCGCGTCCTCGGATTCCGCCTCGAAGATACAGACGGCGAGGCCGGGGGCAAGCGACCGCCCCGCGAGAATGACGATGCCTTCGTCCGCGCCCCGTTCGAGGTACGCGGCGTGGCGCTGGTACGTGCGGAGGTCGTTCGGCGTCCATGCGGCGGGGTTTGTCGCCATCTCCGGGCGGATCATCTCAAACACATAGGCAAATTGTTCCGCCCGTTCAGCCCGTTCAGCCATCGGTGTTCGCCCCCTCACTGCCGTCGAGGACGCGCAGGGTCGCCGCGACGCCGCGCGCGAGGGCGTCCACATCGTACCCGCCTTCGAGCACGGCGACGATCTTTCCGCCGCAGCATTCGTTTGCCCATGCGACTACGCGCTCCGTCATCTCGCGGAAGCCGTTGTCCGTAACGAGCATCCCGGCGAGCGGATCATCCTGTGCGGCATCGTACCCGGCGGAGAGGAACAGCAGTTCGGGGCGGTAATCGCGTACGAGCGGGCCAACCAGTTCGTCGAAGACGCGCAGGTAATCGGCGTCGCAGGAGCGCATCCGCAGGGGAATATTCAGGGTGTATCCCGTGCCCAGGCCCGCGCCGCGCTCGGTCGCCAGGCCGCTCATCGGGTAGAGCGGGTACTGATGCATAGACACGAACAGCACATGCGGGTCGGTGTAAAAGAGATCGTTCGTGCCATTGCCGTGATGTACGTCCCAATCAATGATCGCGATGCGGTCGAGGCCGTAGCGGTCGCAGGCGTACTGCGCGGCGATGGCAACATTGTTGAACAGGCAGAAACCCATGCCGACCTCGCGGATCGCGTGGTGCCCCGGTGGACGGACAAGGGCAAAGGCGCGCGTCGCCTCGCCCGTCAGCACGGCATCCACGGCACGCATCGCGCCCCCGGCGGCAAGCAGGGCGACATCGAATGAGGCGGCGGAGGCGTTCGTGCTTGGGTCAATGATGCCGCCCCCTGCCTCGCAGAAGCGTTCGAGGGCGTCCACATATGCGGGATCATGGAGCTTCGTCACTGCCTCACGCGGCGCGGGGTACGGCGCGAGCAGCGGGCGGCCAACGAGCAAGCCTGTCTCTCGCAGATGCGCCATCGTGGTAATCAACCGTTGTGCAGATTCGGGGTGCATCCCCGTGTCGTGATCGAGATACGTATCGCTATACACGATGGGCGTGCGGTTCTTCATCATGCCCGGAGTGTCGCACGCACATCAGGAGCGCGTCAACGCGCGGTGTATCTTTATCGGGTAGGGTAGCCGTGTGACCAGGGTGATGAGGCAACAAAGGCGAATATGGGCATGGCGTAGCGCTGATTCTGCTACACCATGCCCATAATGGCGCGAGGCCGTGCTATGCGGATACCCACTCCTGTTGCGGGCGGCCCCAGAACCGGTGCTTGGCGATGGCTGCAAGGAACGATTTCGCGACGCCTTGCACATCGTCCCCCGCCGCCGCAGCAATGATCCCCTGCTTGGAGAGCGATTGAGGCGACGCTTTAGAGAGGTTCTCCGCTTGCCCAATTGCCGATGCCGCCAGCAATTGCACGCCTTCCGCCATCGCCGCGATCGGTTTCGCGTGCTTGTACGCTTCGTCAATGAAGTGACGCGCATCGCCCTGCTGCATTAGCATGACCACGCTTTTCTCACCGCCGGGCACGAAGACCGCATCGTACTCCACCGAACTCGTGTTTGCGAAAGTCTTGTCCGCCTCCACGTCGCCGCCTACACCCTTCAGCGTGCCCAGATGTGGCCCGACCACTTTCGCCTTCGCCCCGCCCTGCATGAGCGCCGCTTTGATCGCCATGACCTGATCGGTCGCCACACCGGGCGCCGCCAGGATCGCTACCATGCGGCCCTTGACCGTGGCGCCGGCGGGTTGCTCTGCCATGCTCAACCCTGATGTGCGCTGCAAGCCGCCGGAGGCGCTTGTGGGCGAGGTCGCGTCCGCGAGGGCCGCCGTCTCGCTGGCGGAATCGGCGGTGCCGTCCGGCGTCCCGGTGCGGCTCGTGGTCGGGGGCTTCTCGCCCAGGGCGAGCGCGACCTGTGCCGCGAGGGTGTCGTTGATCTGCTCCAGGTGGCCCAGCATCCGCTGCCGCACATGCCGCGTCTCGACCTTGCTCAACTCGAACTGCAACGCCTTCACGATGTGCTCCCGCTCCGGCGGCGTCATGCTGTTCCAGAACAGCTTCGCCTGCCCGTAGTGGTCGCCGAAGCTCTCGGCCCGCTGCCGCACCTTCGGGCCTTCGACCTGCGCCGGGTAACTCGCGTAGCCCCCGTCGGCGGCAGACACCTGGTTCGGGATGTTGCCGTCGAGCGAGTTCGGCTCGTAGGAGACGCGGCCCTTATTGATGGTGTAGCGCATGTGGGCATCGCGCTGGTTGTTTGAGACGGGGGCGACCGGGCGGTTGATCGGCAACTCGGTGAAGTTCGGGCTACCCAACCGGCTCAGTTGCGTATCGAGGTAGGAAAAGTTGCGCCCCTGAAGCAGTGGGTCATTCGAGAAATCAATTCCCGGCACGATGTTCGTGGTGTTAAACGCGACCTGTTCGGTCTCGCTGAAGTAGTTGTCCGGGTTGCGGTTCAGGGTCATCTTGCCGATGCGCCGCACGGGGATCAGGTCTTCGGGCCAGATCTTGGTCGCATCGAGGATGTCGAAGTCGTACTTGAACTCCTCATCTTCCTCGATCATCTGCACGCCGAGTTCCCACTCGTAGAAGTTGCCCGCCGCGATGGATTCCCACATGTTACGCCGGTGGAAGTCCGGGTCTTTGCCCGCGATCTTCTGCGCCTCGTCCCAGACGAGGGAATGCACACCGAGCAGCGGCTTCCAGTGAAACTTCACGTAGCGCGCCTTGTCCTGTGCATTAACGAAGCGGAAGGTGTGAACGCCGAAGCCCTCCATCATATTGAAACTGCGCGGGATGGCGCGGTCGCTCATCGCCCACATGATCATATGCATGGATTCGGGGGTAAGCGAGATGAAGTCCCAGAAGGTGTCGTGCGCAGTGGCCGCCTGCGGCATCTCATTGTCCGGCTCGGGCTTGGCGGCGTGGACGAAATCGGGGAACTTGATCGCGTCCTGAATAAAGAAGACCGGCATGTTGTTGCCGACGATATCCCAGTTTCCTTCCTCGGTGTAGAGTTTGACCGCGAAGCCGCGCACATCGCGGGCCGTATCCGCCGAGCCACGCGAACCAACCACGGTGGAGAAGCGCACGAACACGGGAGTCTGGATGGACGGATCCTGCAGAACCTTCGCCTTCGTGTACTCCGTCATCGGCTCATAGACCTGGAAATAGCCATGAGCGGCGGCGCCCCGTGCATGGACGATCCGCTCCGGGATGCGTTCGTGGTCGAAATGCTGGATCTTCTCCCGCAGGTGGAAGTCTTCCAGAAGCGTCGGGCCGCGCGAACCGGCCCGAAGCGAGTTCTGGTCCTCGCTGATGCGATGACCGAGGTTGTCGGTCAGCGCCGGTTTCGCTTCAGTCGTCGCTTTGTTCAGATCACGGTCTTTACTCTGTGCATCGGTCTTGGTCTGATCGTCCACGGTGGTCTCCTTCTCGATACGAGCGCGGGCAACGGGTCAAATGCCTTGTCGAGAGAAACCGCATGATTGATTCCCCGACGAACTGACTCCTACCCGCTATGCAGATAGCCGCAGCGGGTAAAAGGGTGCAACGTTGACAAATCAGCGAGGCACGCAATAGTAAACGGCACAGGAGGAGCACGCACGTACTACCTGTGCTTCCGCTACGGAAACACACGGCGATTCCTGACGAGCAGGTGAATCGCTTGCGGGAGGTGTCGGCACCCAATCAGAAGGGCCGGCACAGAGACTGGCCCTTACAGGTGTTCGTTAACGGAGCGTATTACTTGGGCATGTTCGTCAGGGCGGTGAAGGCAGGTCGGGGGGAGCCATCCTGATTGAGCACGCCCCAGCCATACTTCTCGTTGTTCGGGTCGGCGGTGGTCGCCTGGAAGTTCAGGTTCCAGACAAAGATCGCGCCCATCCAGGGGTAGCTCTTGGCCTGCATGATCGCCGCCGTCAGGTACTGCGCTTGCTGGTCTTCGGAAACGTACTGCGAGTACTCGTAGTTCTTGACGACGGTGGGGCTGGAATCCCAGCCGAACTCGGTCAGCCACATCGTCTTGGCACTCTCACCGTTTTGCTCCATCACGTTGCGCATTTCCGGAATGCGCTTGAAGTAGAAGGCATCGTCGTTGGTAAAGCTCCGCGAGCCGTCGGCGTCTGTACCGCAGTCATTCGTTGCCGGATTATCGGGGTACGAGTTGTCCGGCGGGTTGCAGTTGGAGCCGGGATGGACGCCCAGCACATCGTAGTACTTTTTGACCTCCGGGTACTGCGTGTACAGTTGCTGGAGGTACTGCACCTCGTTCAGCGCAATGCTTGGATCGGTGGCACCCGTAGGAGTCATGCCGCCGAGCACTACGGTGATGTTGGGATCATGGGACTTGAGGGTCTGGTATGCCGCTTTGAGCACGGGGGGATACGCGCTGACATCCACCGTGCCACCCGTCTCGACCGCGTAATTCTCCTCGTTCCAGATTTCGTACGCGGAGACCTTGCCCGCGTAGTGGTCGGCGAGAAAGCTCATAAACCGCCCCATGTCCGCCGCCGCAGGGAGGCCGCCATTTTGCCCCCCGGCAAAGGCGGGGGAACTGACAGGACTGAGCAGAATCTTGAAGCCCCGCGCGTTCGCCGCGTCCACAAAGGCATCGAGTTGCGCGGTGTAGTCGGTGCCGAAGTTGCCGGGGCTGGCTTCCATAGACGACCAGCGTACCTGCTGGCGCACCCAGCCAAACCCCGATTCCGCGACGCGGTCAAACACGGCATTCCGGCCCGCGTCGTCGAGGCCGAGGGCGTCCACATTAAAGCCGTAGCCGCCACCGCTGTCGCCGAGGTGCAACCCCGCATCACTTTGTGGCAGTGGGGCTGAACTGTTCTGTGCCGCGAGCGGCGTTGCCCACCCCATCACCGTCACCCCGACAAGCAGCACGATGCCTACCAAATGCGCCATTCGCCGCGCCGTCCGCCATTGCCGTGCATTCCACCAATCTCGCACACGTTCCTCCTTCGGCCATCGCGCGGCCTTTCAACAGGCCGCGCGATGCTTGCGGTTGCCGCACCCGCCTCGATTCACAATACGTACTACCAGAAAGCCCCCGCAGGGTCAACTTTGCTCGCGCCCTTGACAGGCGGGAATGTACCTGCTATCCACGGCCCGGATCGCGCATCATCCGGGCCATCTGTTTTCATGCTACGGGTAAAGAAGTGCCCTCGCCGGGGGAGACGAGGGCCAGAACAGTGGGGATTGGGGAGTGATATGCGAATTAGAAGAGCGGCAACGGTGTGTACGGGCCACCGGGAAGCACGTCTGCCGCGTTCATGCCGAGCCAGTTTTGCAGCATCGCGGCGTACACGGTGCGGAAGTCCTGTTGCACGCGCAAGTTGTTATTGTCGAGATCAGCCAGGTTCGGTGACGTGCCGTAGATGCCGCCCTTGACGCTGCCACCCATCACAAAGAGCGGGGCCGCGCTCCCGTGATCGGTACCGCGCGAGGCGTTTTCGGCGGGGCGGCGACCGAACTCAGAGAAGGTCATCAGGGCGACGCGGTCCGCCTGCCCGTGGGCGTTGATGTCTTGCCAGAACGCGCCGAGCGCTTCACCGAGGTAGCCCATCAGCCGGTCGTGTGTGTCGCGCTCATTTGAGTGGGTATCGAAGCCACCCGTGGCGAGGTACAGCACGCGCGCGCCGACGCCCCCGGAAATCATCTGGGCCACTGTTTGCAAGCCCGCGCCGAGTTGGGAGGTCGGGTACTTCACCGCCGGAGTGTAGCCCGCAGCGACTTTGGCAATGCCCGTCATCGCTTCCATCGCGATGGAGTGGCTCTGCGTGATCGTTTTCGCGTAGGTGTCCGTAGCTGGCGTACTCGTGTTCATGTAATCGAAAATCGCGGATACCGCGCCGGGATCAACCTTGCCCACGGGCTTGTACACGAAGTCCTTCAGGGAACCACCGAGAGCGATATCCGTCGGCTGCATTCCCACAAGGGCGCGCGGCACGGTGACACCCAGGGAGGCGGCGACGAGCGCGGGGTGGTTCGAGAGGTGATCGAGCGAGTGCCCGAGCCAGCCGAGGGTGCCGATATTTTCGCTATCCGCTGTGGTCCAGATATCGGTGCTGCGGAAGTGGGAGTAGTTTGGGTTCGGGTACTCTACGCCCTCCACGATGGCGAGCTTGCCGTTGTTGAAGATGTCCACGAGCGGCTTGAGACCTGGGTGCAGGGCCAGGCTGTCCGAGATCGGCAACACGTCGCTGGCTTTCTGCGCAATAGTCGGGCGTAGCTGCGCGTAGAGCGGGTCCGTGTAAGGAACCACGGTGTTCAGACCGTCATTGCCGCCGCCAAGCTGGAGCACGACGAGCACGCGGTCTTCGGGGTTCGCGGGGGCGTTCGTCAGCGCGGACATGCCGGTGGTAGCGGGGGAGACCGTTGCGGCCCCGGCCCGCGTGAAGCCTTGAAAGATCGGGATACCGGTGGATGCGAGGCCGATACCGAGGGCAGTGCCCGCGCCGACTTTCAGGAACTGGCGGCGCGAGGAGATAAACGGTTCGCGTTCGTGGTCAGACATTGTGGCTCACTCCATTCGCTCATACTAAGCATATGAGGGTAAATCGCAAGACAATTCACCCGGTATCGGTGTCACGTTAGCGCACCTGAAAGCCGGGGCCGGCGAGAAGCAGTTGCGTCACTGCGCGCTTGCCGTCCGTCCCCTTGCCGAGGTCGAGCAATTTCGCGCGCAGGTCATCCGAGAGGGGAATGCCACCAAGCCGGTCGGTGATCCCGGTGAGGAAGTCCGTGTCTACCGGGCCATCGAGCATCGGCACTTTCTGGATCAACTGCCCCGCGAGGTTGTACCGCTCGACCTGCGTACTGGGGCTAATCCACGCGAGGCCGCGCGGCCAGCCACCAACGCTCGGTGGGTAGAAGAGCGTCATGCCCTGTGCAGCCATCACCGCATACACCTTTAGCCCATCAATGTCCGCTCCCAGCGCCCGCAACGTACCAATCGTCCACGCCGCCGGGTTCTTGATGAACGTGGCCGTCGCGTGTTCGGGGGTAAATGCGTCACTGGTAAAGAGGGCGCGGAGGACGCTGCGGATTTCGCCACCGCTGGCATTCCATGCATCGAGCATCGGCGCGAGGTCGGCATCGCTCGGCGCGTCGCCCACGAACCAGGTGAAGAGCTTGCGGCTGATGAACTGAGCAGTTTCAGGGCGTGCGGCGAGCAATCGGGAAAAATCATCGATGTTGAAGTTGCCCGTCTGGCCGAGAATCGTCTTCGTGCCACTATCGAAGCGATTGGGAGCGAGGGTCACGATGCCGGTATATGGGTTGAGCGTATAGCCGGTACTCGCGCGCGCCCCTTCGCGTACATCGTCCTCGGTGTAGTTACCGATGCCCAGGGTGAAGAGTTCCATCACCTCACGCGCCCAGTTCTCGTTCGCGTGCCCCTTCACGTTCTGGTCCCCGTCGAGGTAGATGAGCATCGCGGGGTCTTTCGAGACGGCGACGAGCAAATCCACGAACTTGCCCATGCCCTGCGTGCGAAAGAGCTGGTTTTGCGTGAGCAGCAACGCGGGAAACCGCACTTTGTCCAGGGCAGAGACGAAGTGATTGTGCCAAAAGAGGGTGAGGTTCTCTTGCAGAGGCGTGCTGCTCGTGCGCATCAGGTTCGCCCACCAGCCAAAGATCGCCTTGAATCCCTCGTTTCTCGCGTCATTGCGCGCCATATTGTCCGCAATGATCTGGTCGCCACTCGCCCCTTTCGCGGAGGGGCCAGGGATCGGCGGCACGGTCGGCGCATCGGGCGCGGGCATGTCGGGGTAGTTCAGCACCGCGTCAACGGCGGCAGTGTACCCTTGTGCCGTGGCGGCATCTACCTGCGCGGGCGTCGCGCCCAACCCGGTCCGCCAGAGAAGAAGTTGTACCCGGTCTCGTTCGCTCATTGTGGTGTCCTCCGCGCGGTGTGTTTCCGCGCGCATCATCTATGTAGTAAGCCCAAATGCCGGAAGCCCGTGTGCGATGCATCGTCCGTAGAGAACACGTATCGCCCGCGCGAAAGGTTTCATTTTCGTCAAAACGAGAGAGCGAACGTTTGAGAATATCTGAACACTCCTGCATACTCTGTCAGCGTGCCTGATACGCGGGGCTGGCGAGCAACACCTGCGTCACGGCCTTTTTGCCGTCGTCGCTCGCCCCAAGCACGAGCAGCATCGCGCGGAGGTCAGCGCTCAGTGGCAGGCCACCGAGTCGGTCGGCGATCTGCGTGAGAAAGGCGCTATCCGCGCGCCCCGCGAGCAGCGGCGACTTGGCGACGATTTGCCCGGCGAGGTTGAAGCGTAGCACCTGGTTCGTGGGGCTGATCCAGCCGAGGCCACTCGTCCAGCCACCGACAGTCGGGGGGAAGAATAACCTCATCCCCTGATTCTCAAACATCGGCAGCAGGCTTTCGGGGGCCATCGGCGCTTCCAGCGCCCGCGCCGTGCCCACCGTCCAGGCAACGGGGTGCTTGATGTATGCCCGTGTGGCCCGCGCCGGGGTAAAGGCATCGGACAGGAACAGGGCGCGCAAGACCGCACGGATGTCGCCGTCGGTCGCCTTCCATGCGTCGAGCATCGGCGTGAGTTCGGCCTCCGTCGGGTCGTCACTGACAAACCACGCAAACAGCTTGCGCGACACCCGCTTTGCGGTCTCCGGGTGCGCGGCGAGCAGGCGGGAAAAATCGTCCATGTTGAAGTTGCCGGTCTGGCCGAGCACGGTCTTCGGCTTGTCGTCGAAGCGAGATTGCACAAAGGAGACGGCGCCCACGGGCGTGCTGCTGTAGTTCACCGTCCATCCCGTGCAGGCGCGGGCCGCCTCCCGTACATCGGCCTCGGTATAGTTGCCGATACCCAGGGTGAAGAGTTCCATTACCTCGCGCGCCCAGTTCTCGTTCGGGTGCCCCTTGACATTGCTCGTGCCATCCAGCCAGACGAGCATCGCGGTGTCTTTCGCGGCGGTGGTCAGCAGGTCCACGAACTTGCCCGCGCCCTTCGCGCGGAAAAGCTGGTTCTGGTTGAGCATCCAGAGCGGGCGGTCCACCTTGTCGAGCGCGGTGGCGAAGTGGTCATGCCAGAACAGCGTCAGGTTTTCCTGCAAGGGCGCGGCGCTCGTGCGCAGGCGGTCCGCCCACCAGCGCGTGAGCATCGTAATGCCGCCGCTGCGCGCGTCGTTCGAGAGCGTCTGGAAGGCGAGACGCGCCCGCTGATACTCCCTCGCCTCATTCGCCCCGAACGCGGTCGGTTGCACGCTCGGCCAGACAGGCAGCGGTGGCGGGGCGGGCGGGTCGGGAAAGGCGAGCACGTCATCCACCACGGCGGCGTACCCGTTTTGCCGCGCACGGTCGCTGGCGGCGTCCACTTGCGCGGGCGTGGCCCCGAACCCGGTACGCCAGAGCAGCAACTGAACGCGCGCCCGGTCGGAAAACAACGAAGTGGCAACAGGCAGATCGGTCATGTACTTTGTCCCCCAGTCCCATGCGGGAAAACGTGGCGCGAGGCGCACGAACGCATACCCGTGCGGCATCCAATAGCATGGACACGGACGCGGTCGGGGGAAAGTTTCACTTTGCCGTACCGCGCCCGTCAGGACAGGAAAAACATTATTTCCTGGCATGGCCCGGTATCAGGAGTGCGTCGCTCGATTCGTCTGCACTGTCAGACAAAAATTCGGCGCTTTTCGGTATCAGACGTGATAGAATCGCGGGCATCTCAGGTACGGTGGCGCGACGCGAAAGAGATGGTGGCCTCACGGTGGTGCAAGACCGCAAGCCGGATGTTGACGGCTACCTCAATTACCAGTTCGACGCCTGGGCACGGGTCCCGGAACACGCGCGCGGGTGGAACCGGCTCGACCGTTTCGAGCAGGAAATGTTGCACCTCGAATGGCTCGGCGTGACGGAGAGCCGCCTGCGTGAACTCGACCGCTGGCTGAAGCAGAACCTCTTCACCCCGGCGCAAAAAGCGCGTCATGCCGAGTTGCAACTGCTTGTGGCGCGGATGCGTCCGACCCTTGAAGCGATGTTCAGCGATTTGTAGGCCCGTCGCCGCCCCGTTTTCCTGGACGGCCCAAGAGGGGAGATTTGAACCGCGAAGACGCGAAGGAATGGAAAATAGGTCATGTCTTCGCGTCTTCGCGGCTTCGCGGTTCAATCGTCTTTCTTAGCGTCGTGCGGGTCGCGTCCTTCGGCAAGCGCTTTGAGCCGTTCGAGGTCGCTTGCGAGGCGGTGATCGGGGTCCGCGATCACTTTCGCCACGATCTCCCCCACCTTGCCGCCGGGAGGGTCGGAGTAGCCGATGGAGACCGTCGCTTCCGTTTCGTTCGGGCCGAGCGCACGGAGCACCACGCGCCCCTCCGTTTCGAGGTTGCCACTGCCTTCGACGCTCTTCCAGGCGACGATACTGCTCGGCACCTGCTCCGTGGTGATCGCATCCCATTCGAGCTTCTGGCCCAGCGGCCCCTGCATCACCCAATGCGTTTTGTTCGCGCCGACCGTGTTCACCGCGTCAATGTTTTCCATGAAGCGGGGAAACATCTGCGGGTTTGTCCAGATCGCGTACAGCCGCTCAGCCGGGGCATTGATCGTGATCGTTTTTTCCACCGTTGCCATGTGCGCCATGCTCCTTCACGTTCTCTCCGGTAACGATTGGGAGGGAAAAGGCGCAAGACGGATGCCAGTACCGTTACGCTCCGGTAGAGTTATACGGCACGCGATACTGCGTAACGTGCCATGCCGTCCCATCCCAATCGAGCAGGGTGTACCCCGCCAGTGGTTGCTCATCCACGGGAAGCGAAACACTGGCGACATTCACGAGGGTCATGCCACCCCATTCGCGCATTGCCGCCTGATGGTAGTGCCCACAGCAAACAACGCGGGCATTTGCTCCTCCGTACAACCGGGCAAGCGTGGTATTTGACGTTTGCATATTGAATGCATACCCGTATGGCCCGTGGATGTTCGCATGAACGATGAGCAGGTCTTGTCCCGGCGCAAGAGACAGGCGCAGCGAACGCGGGAGCGCCTGCATCGCTGCCAACCGTGCGGGGCCGAGTACGTCCCGATACCACGGCAAGCTCGCATCGTTCGCCGCCCGCCAGCGGCTTTCGCCCCCGATAGCCCGACGGCCGTTCCAGATGCGGGCATCTTCATTACCGAGCAGACAAACACAACTTATCGCCTGAAGCGCGTCCCAGACTTCGGCAGGTTGCGCGCCACCGAAACAGTGATCGCCCGCCGCAACGACCAGATGTACCGAGCGGTGCCCGTCAATTGCCTGGAGAACGGCGTGCAGCGCGGGGAGATCACCATGCACATCGGAAAAAACGGCGACGCGCATGATCTCCTCCCCTGATTCACCCATTGGTACCCGGCAGGTCCGGCGAACCAATAAGTCAGAATCCCGCCGCATATCCGCAACGGCGCGAGTCCGCGTACCCCCGCAGTTCGCCCGTGGCGGTGTCACGCGCCACGAGATGCACGCTGCCGACATGCCAGTTGAAGTCGCCGAGCGGGGCCACAGCGAGGCCGAGCCGCCGTAGCCCTTCGAGTGTTTCGGCGGGGATGCGGGTCTCCGCCGTGAGCGTGCCCGCCGTCCAGCCCGTGCGCAACCCCTTCGGGCCGGGCTGTGTGGGGTCAATACGGAAGCGGGGCGCCTCGATTGCCGCTTGAGGGTCCATACCATAGGCGAGCATGTTGAGCAGCACGAGCGCGATGTACGGCGGCGGATAGCTCGGCGTCCCCAACGCGAGCCAGGGCACGCCGTCACGTAGCGCGAGCACGGGCGTCAGCGGGGTGACGATGCGTCGCCCCGGCCCGATGTTGACGCCGGCGAAGCCATTTCCCGTATTCACGCCCACACCGCGCACGCACAACCCCGTGCCGAAGGGCGAGCCGTACACGGTATGCAGCATCGTCACCCAGTTGCCCGCTTCGTCCACAATGACGAGATGGTTGCTGTCGGTTTTCGCGGGGTCCATCGCGTCCGGCGCGACGGGAGGCGGGGCGTCCGCCGCCTGTGTTGGGTCGGAGAGGTCCACCTTCGGCATACTCGCCTCCAACAGCCGCGCCTGCATTTCCAGGTGTTCATCGGAGAGCAGGAGGTCGGTGGGCACGCCAAAGGCCACAGGATCGGCGCAATGGCGGGAGATCATCACGTCTGCCTCGGCGAGCGCCCGCGCGATCAGGGCGAGGGCACGCGGGGAATCGCGCCAGGGTTCCGGGCCGAGGCCGAGCCGTTCGAGCAGTCCCAGGGTGAAGCCAACGAACAGCCCGCCCGTTTCCGGTGGGGGCGCGCCGATCATCTCCGTCCCATAGGCGCGGAAGGGCAGCGGTTCGTCCCAGTGCGGCGCATACGCGGCGAAGTCGTCCGTCGTCATCGTGCCGCCCGTCTCGCGCACCGCCGCCGCGAACTCCCGCGCGAACGCGCCCGTCTGAAACCACTCCGGGCCATCGTCCACCGCGATGCGGGCGAGGGTGTCCGCGAGCGCGGGCTGACGGTACGTGCCGCCCACGAGGGTCAGGTAGCCGTTCGGGGTGTACCGCTCCCGCCCGGAGGGGTAGTACGTGAGGCGGGAGTACGCCGAGGCCATCTCGCCATAGAGAAAGGAGTACATCGGGAAGCCGTCCGTCGCGGCCTGAATAGCAGGGGCGAAGTACGACGCCCAGGGGCGCGTGCCGAACCGCTCCGCAGCGGCACGCATCCCGGCGACCGTGCCGGGTACACCGATGCGCGCCCCATCCGTTTCCTTGCCATTGCGTTCGGGGATCGCGCCGCCCGTTGGGTGGTCGAGGTTCGCGTTGAGGTAGCTCGCACGGCGCGTGGCGGCTTCCCAATGGAGCATGGCGAAACCGCCCGCGAGGGTGCTCATTTGCGGTTCCAACACCGTTTGTAGCGGCATCGCGGTCAGCATCGCGTCCACCGCGTTGCCGCCCGCGCGCAAGACGGCGACCGCCGCCTCCGTCACCGCTGGGTGCGAGGTCGAAACCATCGCCCGCCGCCCCGTCGCTACTGCCTTCGGCCCCTGTTCCGGCATCACCATCGTATACCCCTCCCAAATCTCGGTCGCGAGACGCGCACAGTCATTGCGTGCTTCCACATCCCGCGAATTTTTCCTCTCCCTCATGGCTCGCTCTCAGGCCGCGATTGTCGCACGCCGCGCGCTCTTTTCGTAGTCGTCGTGTGAAGCTCGGGTATTGGCGCGGCGTCCGGCGCGTGTGCTATGCTCCGCAACCGGAGAGCGGTGACGGGCAATGAGGGGGGAGACCGGGTGATTCACGGTGTGGAAGTCAAAAAGCTGCAAACTAACGCGGATGAGCGCGGTGCGCTGACCGAAATCCTGCGCAACGATGACGCGATCTACGAGGGATTCGGGCAGTGTTACGTTTCGGTCTCGTATCCCGGCGTGATCCGGGCCTGGCACTACCATCGCAAGCAGACCGATTACTTCTGTTGCCTGAAGGGCATGATTAAAATCCCGCTCTACGACGGGCGCGAAGACAGCCCGACGCATGGGGAAATCAATGAATTCTTTATCGGTGAGCAGAACATGGCGGTGGTGAAAATCCCTATCGGCGTGATGCACGGGTACAAGGTGATCAGCAGCGAACCAGCGTACCTCGTGAACTTCCCCACGATGGCCTACAACCGCAGCGAACCGGACGAGTACCGCGTGCCGTACGACTCGCCGGAAATCCCATACGACTGGGCGATCAAGTTTCATTGACATCGCAGTTGTCTGGCACGCACCATGCAACGCGCCCCATGTCATGACCGTGACCACAATCACCATAAGGAGGCGACCGATGGAGCGCGACGAGCAACCCGGAACGAAAACGGCTGACCCCGCCGAGGGCAAGCGCGGCAATGCCGCTGAAGAGCCGGTGGCCCAACCGGAACAGCCCGGCACGAAAACGCAGGCTCCCGCCGAGGGCGCGCCTGATGCGAGTGGCGCGACCGGCACGATGGGGCGTTCAAAATAATCTCGCCCTATGGCTGTCGGTGATACACTCGCCGCACGCGGTAACACACGGGGGGCGAACGGTGTGGGGGAGGGGTGAGCCATTAATCCGGTAGTGCAAGTCCTGATCTGGGCAATCGTCGGCGTCGCCGTCGGCGCGTATGGCACGCTCGTGGGGGCGGGCGGCGGCTTCATCATGGTGCCGATTTTCCTGCTATTCATCCCTGGTATCCACCCCGCCGAGGCGACCGGCACCTCGCTCATGGTGGTGCTTTTCAACGCCCTCTCCGGCACCGGGAGTTACCTGCGCCAGAAGCGTGTAGACCTGCGGACCGGCACGATTTTTGGTCTCGCCACGGTTCCCGGCGCACTGATCGGCTCGCGCATCTCCAAATACTTTGAAGCACGTCCCTTTTATATCGGCTTTGGCCTCTTTCTGATCGCGATTGCGATCTTTCTCAATGTGCGCCCCGACCCGAAAAAGGCAACGCACGAGGAACTCCGCCCCGGCGAAGCTCCCACACTGCCGCGTGGCTGGGTGGCACGCCACATCACCGACCGCGACGGCGAAACGTTTGATTTCGCCTTCAACATGGTCGGGGGCGTTGCCCTCTCGGTGGTCGTCGGGTTTCTCAGCAGCATTCTCGGCATCGGTGGTGGGATCATTCACGTCCCCGCGATGGTCTTTTTCTTCAACTTTCCCGCGCACCTCGCCACGGCCACCTCGCACTACGTACTGGTGATCTCCTCGCTCGTGGCGACGATCAGCAACATCCAGCAGGGCAATATCCGCTGGATTCCCATGATCGGCCTGTCGCTCGGCGTCATCCCCGGTGCGCAGATAGGCGCGCAACTCTCGCGGCGGGTACATGGACCGTGGATTCTCCGCCTCCTGTCCATCGCCCTCGTCGTGGTCGGCGTGCGCCTGCTCTTCAAAACCTGACAAACGCGCGATTCCCGATACACGCAGCCTGAGTCTTCGAGACTGCGCTTTCCCACGACAAACTACCAAGAATATACCTTCGCTGTCAAAATCACGCTCCTTTCATCGCCGCGCCTGCCGTGATGCTGATGGCATGCAGCCACACAACGCGGCGCCGCAACCCGGTTTGCACACTTTTTACGTCCTCTCCCTTGACAACGACGGGGAAAGTGAATACTCTCTCAGTAGATGAAGGAGAATTCAGTATGACCGATTCGCTTCAATCCACAACTCCCGCGCGCGGCTCTCGCCGACGGGCACGAACGCGCGCCGACCTGCTCACAGCGGCACGAGGGGTTTTTGCCACCTGCGGTTTCCATGAGGCGACAATCGCGGAGATCACGGCAGCGGCGGATGTCGCGGTTGGCACCTTTTACCTGTACTTCGCGGACAAGGGGGAAGTGCTCACGGTGCTGATGCGGGAAGGGATAGACGCACTCACCGCACAGGTGCGTGAGGCAATGGAAGATGTGCCACTGGAACGCATCATTCCAGTGGGGATTCATGCTATCTTTCAGTTCGCGTATGCGCAACGTGAGTTATTCACCATCGCGCTTGCGGGCGGCTATATTCCCGGAGCCGGGAAAAATGCCCGCCTCAACCTCACCGACTATCTTACAACCATGTTGGAAGAAGCGGAAGCGCGTGGCTTGCTGGATGGGTACGACGTGCCCCTCCTCGCGCGCATGATGACCGGCATCATTTTCCAGAGCATCACTTGGTGGTTCGAGTTCGACGAACCCGGCCCGGAGGCAATGACCGCGCAGGTGCTGCACCTGCTGCGACATGGCCTGCCTGCCGCACTGCTCGCGGACGCCGACATGCCACGTACCGATTGCACCGCGTATCCTCCCGCCAACGCTGGTATAGCCTGAAAGGAACGCTCCTATGCGCACCGCACGCCTGCCCCTGCCCCGCGTTTTCCGCCTGCCGCGCTTCGGCAAACTCCGCAATTGGGGCAACCTCGCCGCCTTTCGCCGTGACCGTCTCGGGTTGCTCATCCGGCTCAGCGAGACGGGCGCGGACCTCGTCCCGTTCACGGTCGGGCCACTCGCATTCGTGCTCGTGAATACGCCCGCGCTCGCCCATGATGTGCTGGTGACGCAGGCGGAGGCGTTCGAGAAGGGCGACGCGCTCCGGTTAAACGCGGGCCGGGTGTTCGGCAACGGGCTGGTGACGAGCCTCAATGCCTTTCATAAGCGGCAGCGCAAGCTCGTCGCGCCCGCGTTCTCGCACCGCCGCGTCGGTGGCTACGCGGACGTGATGGCGGACTACGCCGAACGGTTGCAGCGCACCTGGGCGGACGGCGCGACGATAGACGTGGCCCGCGAGATGCACCGCCTGACGCTCTGGATCGTCGGCAAAACGCTTTTCGACGCCGATCTGCTGGGGGAAGCGGCGGAGTTGGGCGCGGTGATGGAGACGATGCAACGCGGGTTCAATGCCCGCTCCGGGCGGCTTCTGCCACGGCAGTTGCCCTGGATTGCAGCGCAGGAGCGGCGCTCCGAGGCAGCGGCGGCACGGCTCGATGCCACGATCTACCGGCTGATCGCGGAACGACGGGCGAGCGGCGACGACCGGGGCGATCTGCTCTCGATGCTGCTCGCGGCGCGCGACGCGGACGACGGCAGCTTCATGACCGATCAGCAGGTGCGCGACGAGGCGATCACGCTCTTTCTCGCCGGGCACGAAACCACCGCGACCGCACTCGCATGGACGTGGTCACTGCTCACACAGCATCCTGATGTATACGCGAAGCTGCGCGATGAGGTAACAACGGCGCTCGGCGGACGCACCCCGACGTATAGTGACCTCGCATCGTTGCCATATACCGGGCGGGTGCTCAAAGAGGCGATGCGGCTCTACGCACCGGTGCCGATGGTGGTGCGGCAATCAAGCCGGGAAGTGACGGTGGGCGGGCAGTCATTTCCGACCGGCACGCGCTTCGTCATCAGCCCGTACACAATGCACCGGCTCCCCGCCTTTTTCCCCGACCCGCAACGCTTCGACCCCGAACGATTCACGTCAGAGGCGGAGGCAAAGCTGCCGCGCGATGCCTATCTGCCCTTCGTGGATGGTCCACGCAACTGCATCGGCAACAGCTTCGCGATGATGGAGGGGCAAATCATCCTCGCCACGCTCGCGCAGCGTGTCATGTTCGCCCCCATACCGGGGCACCGCACCGCGCCGGGCGTCGCGATCACGCTCTTTCCGCGTCATGGAGTCCAGGTACAAGTAACGCACCTGTCGCACATTCCTGGCGCCGTGTCCTGAGTCTCGTGATTGTTCGCCGCTCACTCCCGGAGGTTCTCCAATGGCTGACGCACTCTCCCTGCCCCGTCGGCTCGCGCTGCCGCATCGTGCCGACACTGTACGCACCGCAACCGCAACTGAAGATGTGACCGAGAGCCGCATCCGGCTCGTGTTCGGCGCGCTCATGGTTCTCGTGAGCCTTGTTGGGCGATACGGCGTCTCATGGGATATTCAGTGGCACGCGATGGTCGGGCGAGACCGTTTCTGGACACCACCGCACATCATGCTTTACAGCGGCAGCTTTTTCGTTGGTATCTTCGCAATCATCGCCACACTCGTCGAGACGGCCCGCTACTATCAGGGCGCAGCTGCCGCGAATGACACCACGCTCTCGCCCGTGCTCGGCTTCTTCCGCGCCCCACTCGGCGTCGCGCTGACAGGCTTCGGGATGCTTGCAACGGCGATTGCCGCGCCATTAGACAACTACTGGCACACGCTCTATGGTATTGACGTCTCGATCTGGGCGCCCTTTCACGTCATGGGCATCCTCGGCGGTTGCATCGCTGCCCTGGGCGTCATCTACCTTTTCGCATCGGAAGTGACGCGGGCGCGCGAGCGCGAGGCGCGTGAGGGACGGCGGTTCGGCATCCGGTTGCTTGGCTTCCGTGGGACGGAGGTCGCGCTCACGTTTGCCGTCGCCAACCTGCTTGCGTCACTGTACCAACTGATCATTCCCGCCGTGCGTGGCAAGGAAGCGTATGCACTCTTTGCGGTCGCGCACCTCTCACTGTACACCGTCATGGCGGCGGCAGTAGTCCCGCTTTTCCTTGTGGCGACGACGCGGGCCATTGGCAAGCCGGGCGCGGCGTTACTCATCGGTTTCTGGATTACGCTCACAGTTCGCACCGTGGCGTGGTTCGTTCCCTGGGCCACGGCGATGCTCGTGCGCGCTGAAGGATTCCAGTACCGTCAGTCCGCGCCGAGCACGATCCTGGTCACGGATGCCCTGCCACAGTACCTACTGCTCACCGCGCTCGTGGTCGAACTCGTCTTTCTCGCGGCGCGGCGATGGGACCACCACGCACCATACGCGAACCGCGCCGCGCTCCTGATCGCGGGCGGTGCCGCCACGGTTATGGACGGCGTGCTCGAACGTCCCTGGGCGCACCCCTATGCACTGCGGTCATTAGGTGGAAAGAACCTGCTGGACATCATCGGCAATCTGCCCGCCGCAGAGGCGCAGCAGCGCATTGCGCAGGCGACGGGCATGGTGGCAGGAGCGGGAGGCCGAGGGGTGTCGTACGCGAACCTCCTGCGCACCCTCGCCTCGACGCAGGGGCAAGTGAATGTGCTCATCCATACCTTGCCCCTGACGCTCGTGATCGGTTTGGCGGCGGCATGGCTCGGCGGTGGTCTCGGCCTCGTGCTGCACCGCCTGGATAAATGAGGTGAGGATTATGACACGCAAATACATCCTGTCGCGTGTGGGCTTGTGTGTTGGGTTGTTCCTGCTCGTTGCGCTCACCGCGCCCACCGCACCCGTCGCCGCGCAGGAAATCCTCACTGGCCCCAGTCAAACGTACGACGTGAACGCGGGGCCGTACCCCCTGCACATCATCATCTGGGGCAACCCCGTGCGTACACAACACAATGCCTCAGTGGAGATCGTTCCCGGTGGGGGAGTGAAGCGGGATGACCTCAAGGTGCAGGCGGTACTCATGCCGGCGCCAGGCACCGCCGCAAGCATCATCCCCCTCCCGGTCCGTCCCAGTGACAGCAACACGACTAGCTTGATCGCGCAGATCGCGCCGCAAGAGCGCGGGACATTCATCCTGCGCCTCAACGTCAGCGGGCCAGAGGGCAATGGCACGGGAGACGTGAGCTTCCCCGTGCAAGGACCACCCGCGATTCCCGCGTGGCTCGGCTGGCTCATCGGGTTGCTGCCGCTCGCGGGGCTGGCGCTCTTTGTCGCCCATGAGGTGAAGGCTCGTACGCTATCCGAGCCGACGGGCAACACGAAGGAGCATCTGCCGGGCACGCCGGTAATGGCGACAGCGACAGCGCCACGACAGGTGGAGGCATAACGCCGTGGCCTGGCAGCGATGGTGGACAGGCGTAGGACTTAGCATTACGCTCGTGTTCCTGTCCCTCGCGCCCCTTGGCGTTGCGGCCCATACGGGTCCGTCGCGGGTAGTGCGCGTGCAGGCGGGCGCAACACCGCTCGTCGTCAGCATCTACGCGACACCGGCGCGCGTGGGCAATTTCGTGCCAATCACCGTGGAACGCGCTGACGGCGCCCCCCTCGACCCGTCGCAGGTCACGGTGCAAGCCGTGCCGGATGTCGCCTCGGTCGCGTCCCTCACGCCCCCAACCGAACGCGACCCGGATAACAACGTAGCGGCAGTGGCGAACTTTACCTTCGTCACCGCCGGGGATTACCTGCTCAATTTCACGCTGCATAGCGGCATGGACGAGGCAGGGGCAAGTTTGCCCCTCCCGGTCGAACCCGCACCGCAGGTGCCATATTGGATAGGCTGGGCCGCAGCGCTTGTGCCCATTGCGTTCGGGCTGACGGTGTTTGGTGTCATGCAACGACGCACGTTACGGCTCGGTCAGCGGGCCGTGATTGGCAGCCCACGATAACCCTCCTGGCATCCGGTACATCGTGTGAGTCCCAGCGAGATGCTAATCGTCGCCGGAAACGAGCGCGGGTGCGGCGGGGAGATCCGATGACAAGAGAAAGCCGTCCACGAACACGCGGCGCAGCATCGGGCGCGCGGCGCAGAACAGCAGCAACAGCACGATAAAGGCGGCGGCGGGCAACCCGACCACGGGTGAGGCTCCAAAGCGGTCCGCGAGGTAGCCGTTGAAGAGGTTGCCGATGCTCATGATGCCGCCCGCGCTCATCAGGAAGATGCCGGAGACGCGCCCGCGCAGGTAGTCCGGCGCGGCCTCCGCCACCATCGTGTTCGCCAGCGTCATAAAGAAGGCCGTGGTCGCGCCACTGAGAAAGATCGCCACGAGCGACGACCACTCGTCCATCATCGTTGCCATCAAAATCGTCGTCAGGCCACTGGCGATGCCCATGATGAACAACAGGGTGCCCTGGATGCGCCGCGCCCGTAGCCCCGCGAGAATGAGGCCACTGACGATGGAGCCGAAGCCCATTGCGGCGATGAGTGTGGAGTAGATCGCACCGTTGCCGCGCAAGTTCTGTGAGGCGAACAGCGGCAGCGTGGAGTCAAAGGCCATCGTGAGAAAGCAGTGCAGCACCACCACGGCGAGAAAGATCGCCATCACGCGGTGCCCGAACACGAAGCTCGCCCCTTCTTTCACCTGCGCAAGCACCGACAGCCCGGAGGTCTGCGGCTTCCGCAACGACGGCACGCGGGACATAAAGGCGAGCGCGGGCACGTAGATCAGGGCAACCACCAGAAATGCCGGGCCTGCCCCCCACTTGGCGAGGATGCCGGCAACCAGGACCGGCCCGACGAACCGCGACCCACGGGTGGCGAGGCCGTTCAGCGAAAACGCATTCAGTAGCTGATCTGACGGCACGAGGCTCGGCAGCACGGACTGCACCGTGGGCATCTCCACCGCGCGTGCCACGCCCGCGATGAACACGAGCAGCGTCAGTTCCCACAGCGGCAACCGGCCAAAGACCGCCTGCACGCCGACAAAGAGCGCGACAAGGCACTGCACGATCTGCGTGGCAATCACCACGAGACGGCGGTCACTGCGATCCGCGAGCACACCCCCGGCAAGCGTGGCAAAGAGTAGCGGGCCGGTGGTGGCAAAGGTGACGACACCGACCGCGCCACTGCCCGACACTTTGAACGCCAGCCAGCCCGCCGAAACGAGAAAGGCCGCCTGCCCGATGCTGGAGGCCGTCGCGCCAAACCAGAACAACCGGCTGTCGCGGTTGCGCAGGGACGCCACGATGTCGCTCCCCCGCCATTGTGATCGCGGTAGATTCTCTGCCATTCCCTGCCCACTACCCTTCCCCTGTGTTCTTTTGGTCATTCGCACAGCATTCCCGTGCCGCATTTGCACGAGTATACGATAGAATGCAATGTTTTCGGGAGAAATTGAGACCGAATCCAACCTGGCACGCGATGCCAACGCCGCGCCCGTACGACGATGTGCGATACTCCCGCGCAATGCCGTTCGCCGCGCCCCTGCATGGGAGGACTTTCAATGGATGATGCCCTCTGCTTTCTTTCGGCGGTCGAGATCGCCGCCGCGATCCGTTCCCGCGCCCTCAGCCCGGTGGAAGTGACAGCGGCGATCCTTGACCGCATCCACCGCCTGAACCCGGCCCTGCGGGCCTACCTCACGGTCGCGGACGACGCGGCCCGTAGCGCGGCGCGTGACGCGGAAGTGGCTGTGATGCGCGGCGACCCAATCGGCCCGCTGCATGGCGTGCCGTACTCGCTCAAAGACCTCACGTACACGGCGGGCATTCGCACCACGCGCGGCTCGCTCCTGCTCGCGGACTTTGTGCCGGAAGAAGACCACCCCGTCGCGGCGCGGCTCAAGGAGGCGGGCGGCATCCTGCTCGGCAAAACGAACACGCCGGAGTTCGGCTGGAAGGGTGTCACCGATAACCGCCTTGGGCCGCCGTGCGTCAACCCCTGGAACCGGGAACGCACCGCCGGGGGGTCGAGCGGCGGTGCAGCGGTCGCGGTCGCGGCGGGCATGGGGCCGCTCGCGCAAGGCAGCGACGCGGTCTGCTCGATTCGCACGCCCGCGTCGTTTTGCGGCATCTACGGCCTCAAGCCGCAGTTTGGGCGCGTTCCCTTTGCCGCTGTCGGCATGGATGTCGCCCACCTCGGCCCGATGGCCCGCACCGTGCGTGACGCTGCGCTGATGCTGAACGCGATGGCGGGGCCGCACGAGGGCGACCGGCAATCCCTACCGACGAGCGGCACCGATTACCTCGCTGCATGTGACGGGGGCATCGCGGGTCTGCGCGTCGCGTGGAGCGCAGACCTCGGCTACGCCGCCGTAGACCCCGAAGTGCGGCAAATCACCGAGGCGGCGGCACAGAACTTCACGGCCCTCGGCTGCGAGGTCGAAGAGGCGCACCCCGGCTTCACCGACCCGCATCAGGCGATTGACGTGCTTTTTCATGGCGTGATCGCGGGCCGCAACACGCACCTCTCGCCCACCGACCGCGCGCTGATGGACCCCGAACTCGTCGCGACGATCACGCGCCTCGAACACGTCACGATGGGCACATGGGCGGCGGCGCAGGCCGAGCGCGAAGCCGTCTGGCAGGCATCCCGCCACTTTTTCGCCACGTATGACCTGCTGCTCACGCCGACCGTGGCGACGCCTCCCTTCGCGCTCGGCAGTTTTGGCCCATTGGAGATTGACGGCACGCCCATCGCGGGCTGGCAGTGGACGCCCTTCACCTACCCCTGGAACCTCACTGGACAGCCCGCCGCCTCCGTGCCCTGCGGCTTCACGGCGGACGGCCTGCCCGTTGGCTTGCAGATCGTCGGTCGCCGCTACGACGAAGCGACCGTGCTCCGCGCCTCCGCTACCTTTGAAGCCGCCTATCCGTGGGCAGACATAGTACCAGAGTAAGGCGGAAGAATCTCAGGGGGGCATTGACTGATCGGAACAAGGGTGAGGTCAGAGAGAAGCGTACGTATCGTCTGTACGCTTTCCCCTGCTCTCTGATACATTGACTGCCCGTGCGACTACCGGCGGCTGACCCAATCCTGCACGGCGGGGCGAACCACGAGGTCTTCGATGATCGCGCGGGGCGGCAGGGTGACGGCGAGGGCAATGCATTCCGCAACGTCTTCGGCCTGAAGCATTTTGGCGCGGGCTTCGGGCGGCGGGGGCACGGGGCGGCGGTCGAGGATGGGCGTGTTCACCTCACCAGGGTAGACGCTCGTGGCGCGGATGCCATTGTGCCGTTCCTCGGCGTTGATCGCCTCCGTCAGGCCGCGCATCCCGAACTTCGAGGCGATGTACGCCACACCGGCGAAGTTGTTGCCTCGCAGCCCGGAGTCGGACACCACATTGACCACCGTGGCGCCACCCGCTGCCGCCCGCATCGCCGCAAGAAATGCTTTGGTGAGCAGATACGCACCCGTGACGTTCGCCGCCAGCACGCGCTGCCAGTCTTCGATTGAGCCGTCCGCGATGGAGCGCGGCGACACATTCATGCCCGCCGCGTTGATGAGGATGTCCAGCCGCCCATGCTGCTCTATCACCGTGCGTGCGAGTGCCGCGACCTGCGCGGGGTCGCCGATATCCGCCGCGTAGACCGAGCCGGGTGCGCCGGAGGCAAACGGTTCGCCGCGCATCGTTTCTTCGAGCTTCGCCGCCTCGCGCCCGACGAGCGCGATAGTTGCCCCTTCCCGCGCCAGCCGCACGGCCGTCGCCCGCCCGATGCCGCTGCCCGCACCCGTGACGAGCGCGACCTTGCCATCCAATATGCCTGCCATCGTTATGCCACCTCCATCGTGGGCGAACCGGGCACATCCACCCAGCGGCGTTCCTCCGCGCTCTGAATCACGGCGTCCATTACCGCCTGGGCGCGCGCGCCGTCGCGGAAGCTCGGTGAGGCGGGCCTTCCCTCGGTGATCGCCTGGATGAACTCGAACGACTGGTCGTAGCGGAAATTCTGCAAGGGGTCGCCCACATGCGGGTCGCGCGGCGAACCGGGGACTTTGAGGAATTCCTCCGGCACGGGCACGGTCTCCATGTCGCCGCCGGGCTTGCCGACGAGCAACTGGTGCGGCGTTCCCAGGAAGTAGACGAGCGAGCCATCCTCGCCGTTCAGTTCGGCGTAGTCCTGCGAGTACAGATAGAAGCCCCGGCCCATCGCCATTTTCGTGCTCTCGAAGTTGCCCGTGGTGCCGTTGGCGAAGTCGCCGAGAAAGCTCACCCAGTCGTCCACGTCGCTCGCCTGCATCGAGCCATCGGGGTTGCGGCGCTCGGTGAGGTACTGCCGCATCTCCCCGACCACGCGGGCAATCGGGCCAACGAGGTAGTGCGCGTAGTCAATGCGGTGCGAGAGCATGTCGCCCAGTTCGCCGCTCCCCGCGAGCGCCTTGACCTGCCGCCAGCCCACGGCGCGGTCGCCCCAGTCTTGCAGCCGGTTGACGCGGAAGTGGTAGGGCTTCCCCACCGCCCCCTGATCCACGAGATGCTTCATGTAGCGCATCGCGGGCACAAAGCGATACGTGAACGCAGTCTCGTTCACCACGCCCGCCGCCTCCACCGCCGCGACCATCCGCTCCGCCTCCGGGTAGTTGAGGGCAATCGGTTTTTCGGTCATGATGTGCTTGCCCGCTGCCGCCGCCGCGAGGGCGATGGGTGGGTGCAGATTGTTCGGCGTGGCGACCACCACGGCGTCTATGTCGTCCGCCGCGATGACGTCATGCCAGTCCGCGTACGTGCGCGTGACGCCGCTCATATCCACCGCTTTTGCCAATGTCTGCGGGCTGGCGTCGCAAAGCGCGACGATCTCCGCATTCGGGTGCAACCGCAACCCCGGAATGTGGTTCTGCTGCGCCACGCCGCCCGTTCCGATCATCGCCACGCGCACCGTCATCGTCTGTGCTCCCTTCCGATCTGTTCCCGTACCGTCCGTGCCAGGCAGTGTCGCACGCGGCGGAAAGGGGCGTCAATCACGGCGCGAGACAGGAAATGGAGCGCTTCAGTATGCTTTCCGTATACTGGTTGCGTCATTTGAACGGGTTTTTACGATGATTGACAGCGAGATGCAAATACGACTATCATTGGCTCGACAGAGAAATTGTTGATACGAACACGCTACACTCAAAGTGTCGCAATGTCATTGCTTTATCATGTTCGCTAGTCTCTGAAGAAATAGGAAGGTTCCACATGCTAAGGAAACTAATTGTTCGTAATATGAAGTCATTTGAGTCGCTTCAAGACGCACCGCTGTCAAAAATTACTCTTATTTATGGGCCAAACTCTGCCGGAAAGAGTAGTCTCATCCAATCATTGCTCCTTTTGAAGCAGACTTTAGATGATCCTGATCCTCTGCGTTCATCCTTAATCGCGCGAGGGCCGCTTGTTGATCTTGGTAGCTTTACAGCGCTAATTCACGGTCATGATACGAGTAAACCCCTCATGATAGGACTACAGTATAATTTGGTTATGCGCGCAGAGCGGAGGGTATTGGGCCTTCGGCTACCTTCTAAGGAACTCCGAAACGTTGAGTTTACTTTCGAGTGGCACAAAGCAAGTGAAGCCACACGTCAGCAAAGCGTGAAAGTGCAGGCGGGTGAACATATTAATTTCAAGTTTAGTCGTCAAATGCGAAAGCGCTCGTATACACGAGACAATCCACTAGTATTGAATCAGCGAGACACTTTTGAGTTTGCTGACGAGGATTCGAGAATGCAATGGACAACTTGGCTGAAAGGAGAATTCGCGCGCATTAAAAGCCAACCCTATACGGCACGTCTAGGTGAGCGAAAAGCAGAGAGTGAGGGTGAGATAAGCTATGAGAGTACAGCCAATATTAGGTTTGGTGCTCGAGGCTTCTTGCCTGGACCCGTTTATAGGTGGACAGGAAAAGTAGAGGAAAGTGTTCGTGGATCTCGAGAGGAATTCTTTTTTTGGGATCAATTTACTTCCGGGTGGTCATCTGAGCTGTCGGCTCTAATGCAGTCTATCGTATACCTTGGTCCGTTGCGCCGACCTCCCGAGCGCTTTGAGATTTTTTCAGGTACTACGCGTACTAATGTTGGGCGTACAGGCGAATTTACTACAGAGATTCTTGCAAGCTCTCGAAATGGAGGGGAGATTTTGCGGGAGGTGAATGAGTGGCTTGGGAAATTACAAATACCTTACACTGTTGACATTAGGAACATCGGAAATGAGTCTATTGGTGACGCTGTCTCTTTGGTTCTGAGAGACGAACGGAGAAAGTTGCTAGTTAGTCCAACCGATGTTGGCTTTGGTATCAGTCAACTGTTACCTATCGTAGTCCAATGTTTGGCAAGCCGTAACACCCTTATTTGCATCGAGCAACCCGAGATACATGCCCATCCCCGCCTGCAAGCTGTTATGGCTGACTTACTTATTGCTGCATGTGAGCCACCATATTCAAATCAAATCATTGCTGAAACACATAGCGAGCACTTAATACTACGATTGCAGCGGAGAATCCGTGAAGGATCATTACCTAGCGCAGATGTCTCCGTCCTCTACGTTGAACCTGAAGAAGATGGATCGTCAGTGGTGAAAGTGTTACGTCTGGATGACGATGGTGAATTTCTCGATGAATGGCCAAGCGGCTTCTTTGAAGAGCGATTGAGCGAGATATAAAAGGAGGCTACGATGCTTGCGTCTATCGCCCTCGATATGGATGCTTTAGCACCAAGCACTGTTGATGATCCAGCAGTGTTAAGAGTGCATCATCGAAGGCTCCTTGAAATTCTCGCTCGACATGGTGTAGTTTTGCTTGATTCTTCAGTCACTGACAGTGTCGCTTTGATTCATATGATGCCTAATAACATTGGCAAGTTATGGGAGATTTATCAGAGCAATCTTTTCTTTGAACCCTCAAATACCCCCGTCCCTTGTATTAGTTCTATTCAATGCATCAGTGATATTGACAAACACTGGGGGACACGAACTGATGTGTGTGTTGTCGAAACTACGCGAGCCTTCGAGTTTGGTGTTAAATCGGGGTCTGCAAGTAGTATGTCCCCCCAAGGAGTCGAAATTGTTCGCTTCGACTTAGTGGACGAATCAAGTATTATCCAAAGACTCGACGCTCTCTCAACAGCTACTACAACGAAAGGGACTACGAGAGACAAACTTTGGGAAGATAGATTTAAACCCATTATCAAACGAGCAAAAAGAGTCACGATTTGTGATCGATTTGCGGGTGTTCAACTAGCAGAATTTTATAATCCCCAAAGCAATCGAGGGGGCGGGTCTGAATCGGGTTTGCGCTGGTTTCTTAACAGAGTGGATCAATGTCCGAAGACTATTGTCGAGGTGATTACAGGAGTGAAACCCTATAGCGATAACGCGAATCATCGCCTTGACAGTATCGCCTGTGCATTCAAACGGCTGCGGGGCGAAATGAATGGTGGTATCAGCACACTGATGCTAACACTGATTCCAGACCGGTTTTTCTCAGATAATGCGCATGATCGACACATTCGCATAGATGAAAGCCGCATATTCACTCTAGGAGATGGCACTGCTATCTTCTCGACTAAAAATATTTCTCAGAGCTACGAGTGCAACTACGTTGTACGTAAATACGGCGAGAATGATCAAATCAACGATTTAGACGGATATAATAGTCGAAAGGCACGCGAGACTGCGCTAACTAAAAATGCACTGTCTGGCTTCGTCCGTGCGACAATCTGTGGCGTGACGCAAGGAATGACGCAGGTCACAGGGAATCAAACGTGAGATTATGGTCGCGCATGATCGCTAACACGGCGGGCCGTAGTCCGGCGTGATCGAGCCGTATCGGCGGAGTAGCGCAATCCAGTGCGTTCTCTGCCCGCTCATATAGGGCGAGGGCAAGCTCGCCATTATGGGCATTGGGGTAGATGATCCCGTCGAGTTCGGTGTAGCGTTCAGGGGTTTCGTAGAAATAGCGGGACCACGGTTGCGACTGTTGGTGTTCGCACGTGGTAATTGCGATCACGGAACCCGCACGCATCGCGCCCTCGTGTCGCAAATCGAGAAGGTGAATCGTTCGGTTGAGCGTGGGCATGGCGATATGCCATGCGCCAAAATCCACGATTCCCGTGTCACCGAATAGCTCGACGATGCAACAGGCCAAGCCCAGGGATGAATCGTGTTGCGCACCGGAATAGTAAATCCCACGGTCGGGATTGTCGGTCGGGTTGCCGGTTTTCGGGTCGGCCCGATGATGGTCGAATCGCTTACGCGGGCCATTCGTACGGAAGGAACACGGAGTTTGGTGATATTTCGTGGTTGGGTCGAATAAACGCACGAGCGGGGTACCGGGCGGTACCTCAAGAATGATTGGGTTCACCGTGCGTGTGAGAGGCGGCGGGGTGATGACGACCAATTCAGTTTACCCCGACCGCCTCTGCGAGCTTCACGACTCGATCCTGCTCGCCTTGCTTCAACGCTTCAAGGGGAGTTCTGCCGTCCAGATACGCGTTTGCGCGCGTGAGCCAGCGGACTTTTCCGAGTGGGCTGGCGTGAAGGGCCTGGATTACGCTTGGCAACCCTTCCACCACGCTATTTGGCCCTGCGGGATCAAACTGCCAGAGGGGAAACATCGGTTTGCCCTGATCGCTCACGGCGAGTAGTGTGCCCTTCTCCAGGCGATCGTGCGGTGTCTGACGGCTTACCCCGATCAGCTTAGCCACTTGCGGAGCGGTGATTGCCCCTTCGAGCAGTTCCCGGCGTCGCGCAAACGAGCGTTGTAACACCGTGAGTTCAAGCTCGGCACGCTCACTGGCAGTGTAGATGCGTCCACCGGTCAGCCGCGTAATCATCTCGCTCTCCGCATCGGCAACCACCGGCGCGTTGAGCGCTGCCGCGACCTGCCGCAGGATCGCCACTTGCTCGTCAGCCGGTAACGCATTGAGCCGCTCCTCGATGTGGCGCGCATTACGCACAACCGCAGGGCGGTCCTTTTCCTCATACGTTACCGGTTCTTCGATGCGGATCGCAATCATCGCGGTGCCGTAAACCCTTTCCTACAGGAAGCGGTATTGAACGCTTGGGGCGTCGCATGATCTCGGTGTAGTCAACGACCTGTCACCGCTCACCAGCTACCGTTAGCCTCTCACACAAGAGCCTACATCCATACGTAAGAGATGTCAAGCGGTAAGAGATGTCAACGCATACGTCCCTCTCGCCGATCATCGGGAGTTCATCCCTCATACAACACGAATGGAAGCGGGGCGGGTACAATATGCCCATGGAAACGCCCGCCACGGAAGCAGTCGCGGAGGCCCGCGCCCCGACGCCGCTTTCCCCTCGCCGCGCTGTTGACGCTCGCGGTGGCAGCGATCCTTGCCAACCCCCTCAGCGTTCTTGCGATTGCCGAGTGGGGCGCGGCGCGCAGTGAGGAGAAACGGCGCGGTTTCGGCTGCACGGGCGCCGCGATGCCCCACCAGACCGCGTTGCATCGCTTGTTCGCCCGCCTCGACGCGCGCCTGCTTGCCGCCCGCGTGCGCGCCGTGAGGAGTGGCGACCCCGACCCCGCAGTGCCTCTGGCGCGTGGCCGCAGGGCGTGGCGGTGGACGGCACGGCGCACCGGGGACGGCTCGCAGGGCAACCGTTCACGGCCTGTCCCCTGCCCCTGCTTCATGCGCGCGGTCACCACACCGGTCTCGTACGCGTGCAGGCGCCCGTCATCGCAACGGGTGACAAAGCCGCCGCCGCACTTGCCACCGCGCCCGCCCTGATTGCCGGACTCGGCTGGCATGGGCGGGTACGCATGGGGGATGCGCGGTACTGCCAACGTACCCTGTGCCAGCAGGTGGTGGATGCGGGCGGCGACGCCCGCGTGCGCGTCAAGGGGAACCGGCCCGCATTGCCGCGTGACGTGGCGACACTGTTTGCGCACCGTGCCGCCCGTGCCCTGAACGCTGCCCGCCTGCCGAACCAGGATAAGCGCCAAGCGGTCACGCACGACCCCGGGCACGGACGCGCGGAACAGCGCACGTCACGCGATTGCCGCACGCTTCCGCCACTACTGCCGCTGCCCCCTTGACCTGTTCACCTTGCTCGGCCTCCCGCTCCCTCAGCACGTATACGCCCTGCGGATGTCAGATGCGCACATTGACAGGAAAGGATCACGCCGCTATACTGCGCAAGCCCGTTTTCGCTTCTGGGGCGGGGTTTCGTGTGATTCTCGCGGCGAACGTCCCCATTTGGGGCTGACGATACCGGCAACAGGGAGAGATACGGTGATTAAGCGCACATGGCAACCGAAGCGGATCCCGCGGCTGCGCGAGCATGGCTTCCGCAAGCGGATGGCAACAAGTGACGGACGGCGAGTACTCGCGGCCCGGCGCGCCAAGGGGCGGCATAGCCTCACCGTGGCCGATAGCGTGATTGGCAAGCGATCGTACAAGGCTGTGCGGGAAAAGTAACACGGGAATGGAACGCGCCCTCCATCTCACCTACAACGCGGACTTCCAGCGTGTCCGTAAACTGGGGCGGTCATGGGCGCATCCTTTCGCCGTAGTTTGCGTATTACCAAATGATCTCCCACACAACCGCTACGGCTTTTCCGTTTCCAAGCGGTTAGGAGGAGCGGTGGTTCGCAACCGGGTGAAGCGGCTCCTACGTGAAGCGGTCCGCACTACCCCCCAGGAAATGGGTCCAATCGTGTCCGGCTACGATGTAGTTTTTATTGCCCGCCCGCCCATTGTCGGTCAGCCATATGCCGAGGTGCGTGAGGTTGTCCGTGTGTTGCTCCGGCGCGCGGGGTTGCTGCGAGTGCCTCTCCCTTTGCAGGAGGCGCGACCAGCATGAAGCGACCGGTGCTCTGGGCGATTCGCGGCTACCAGCGCACGCTCTCGCGGGTATTGCCGCCCGCGTGTCGCTTTGTTCCCTCGTGTTCTGAGTATGCCTACGAGGCGGTTGAGCGGCACGGCCTCGCGCGAGGCGGGCGTCTCGCGATATGGCGCGTGCTGCGTTGCAATCCGTGGGGCGGACACGGCTACGATCCCGTACCGGACGTTGCCCCGGCCCATACTGATTCGGGATCACCCCTGTCACCTATACCCACGGGGCGTAGTGACGCCCCGTTGCAATCTTCGCGTTGGGAGGGTTAGCGAACATGCCATCACCACTCTTTGCTCTCAGCGTGCCGATCTTTTCGCAGCTTGTGGAGCTTGTCGCCACCTTTCTGCGCTTTCTCCGAGACCATACCGGCGGCAACCTCGGCGTCGCGATCATTCTCTTCACCCTGCTCATCAAGTCGCTGCTGGCGCCGCTCACGTTCAAGTCTATCAAGTCCAGCAAAGCAATGCAGGACATTGCGCCCGCGTTGAAGGCGCTGCAAAAAAAGCACGGGGATGACAAGCAAGCCTTTGCCGCCGCGCAGATGGAGCTCTATCAGGAGTACGGGATCAACCCCCTTGCGGGGTGTCTGCCCGTGCTCATCCAGTTGCCCGTCTTTCTGATCGTCTATAACGCGGTGCGCGAAGTGGCAACACACGACACGGTAGGCGTGCAGTTTCTCTGGGTGACGGATCTCACGAAAACGATTGGTTCGACACCGGCAGGGCAGGCGGCCTTTCACCTCGGCCCCTTTGGTGGCCAGGTAGATCCCTTCCGCATCCTCGTCTTCCTTGCCTTTATCTTTCAGGTCATCCAGACGCGCATGTCACAGCCAAACGCGGCGAAGCGGGCGCAGCAAGACCAGCAGACACGCACGCAGAGCCTGCTTATCACCGTTTCAACCTCGCTCGTGCTGTTCTTTGGCTGGAACTTCATCGCCGCGATGGTATTGTACTGGGCAATTCAGGCGGTTTACTCCGCCGTGCAACAGTACTTCATCACGGGCTGGGGCGCCCTCTCGGACATCTTCCCGTTCCTGCCCGTAAAGGTGGAGAAGCCGCGCCCCGTTCTCGAGCGCCGTGAGCCGGGCAAGCAGAATGCATTTTCCAAGTTCATGGCGATGGGGCTGGCGCAAGAGCGGGAGCGCCGGACGGTGACGGAAGAGACGCCGGAAACGGTCGCGGAAGACGAAGTCCGCAGGCAGCAGCAGCTACGGGCCGATGGCCGCCCGAAGCCGGGGAGCAATCTGAGCATCAGCGGCCGCGCCGCAACACCGCCCCAGAAAAAGCCGCCCATCGTGGTGGACCCGCTACCCGGCGAGGCAAATGGCAACCGCCCTGCCGCGCGAAGCAAGGGCGCACCGCAAAAGGTGAGTACGGCCAGAGCAATCGGTATGGCGGAGACTACCGATACCGGCGAGGGTACGACACGCTTGAAGCGTGTGAACGGGGCCAATGGAGCGAATGGTACGAATGGTGCGCGCGCCGCGAAGAACACGAACGGTGCAACCGGGAGTAATGGCGCGATTCCACCCGCACCCCGCAAAACGAACGGTGGGAAGGTCAACCGGCCGGCGGCGGGGAGTGAATCGGCGGGCGGCGGAGGGGAGTAGAGCGTGCAATCACGAGGACCCATGCGTAGAGGACGGTCGTTTGGACAGGGCGGAGGCGTTCCCGAACGTCGCGCGGTCGAGATTGCCGCCGCGTCGGTGGACGACGCAGTTCGCCTCGCCTTACAGCAACTGGCGCTCACTGAGGATCAGGTCGAGATCGAAATCCTCGAAGACCCGGCGATTCACGATGTTGAGGAAGCGCTCGTGCGCGTCTCGCCCCGTCCTGCCGGGGGCACACCGAATGCACGCCCGGCCGCTCCGTCTGCCGGCGCCCGCGTGCCCGTTGCCGCTACTCCGACACCCGACGAGGACGATAACAATGGCAATCAGTCGCCTGCCATAGACCTGACCGTAGTCGCCGCCATCGCACAGGAAGTCACCGAAGACCTCGTTGATCTCATGGGCTTACAGGCGTCGGTGCGTCCGCTCGACCTCACGCATATTGACCCGGAAGAGCCGCCCACGGTGGGCGTCGAGATCGTCGGGCCGGACCTCGGCGTGCTGATCGGACGACGCGGCGACATGCTCCAGCAATTCCAGTACATCGTGACCCTGCTCGTGAACCGCCGCGTCGGGAGCTTTAACCGCGTGGTCGTGGATGTCGGTGGCTACAAGCAGCGGCGCGAGGAGTACCTGACGGCATTTGCAGACCGCATGGCGGAGCGCGTCGCAGCGAGCAAGCGCCCGTTGCCCCTCGAAGCGATGCCACCGAATGAGCGGCGTGTCATTCACCTCGCGTTGCGCGACGATCCCCGCGTCTACACGGAGAGCCAGGGCGAGGGTGAGGGCCGCAAACTTGTCATCTATCCCCGGTAACTGCGGTTGAACCACGAAGACGCGAAGACACGAGGACACACAAGGCGCGGAGAACGGGGAAAGCCATTTCCCCTTCTCTTTCGTGGCTTTGTATCCTCGTGGTCAATTCTTCCACGCCTGTGACGATGACACCGGAATACGTGGTGGTCGGGCACTGCGCGCTTGATCGGCAACGCGATGGTTCATTTCTGCCGGGGGGCACCGCGCTGTACGCCGCGCTCACGGCATCGCGTCTGGGAATGCGCGTTGGCATTCTCACAGCGGGCGTACCTGAAGTGCTCACGGAGGCGCTCAGGCCATACCGCGAGGCATTTGACCTCGTGGTCGTCCCTGCTGAGGCAACGACGACGTTCGCGAATGTCGCCACGCCCACCGGTCGGAAGCAAACACTGCACGCATGGGCCGGGGTCATTCCCCCGGAAACGTTGCCAACTGCGTGGCGCGATGCGGCGGTGCTGCATCTCGGCCCCATCGCGGACGAATTACCGCCTGCGGAATGGGCAGACGTACTGGATCACTTCGCATGGCCCGTGACCACGCCACAGGGCTGGTTACGCCGCTGGGATACCCTGCCTTCCCCTGTTCGGCATGTGCCCCTTGCCCTCCCGCATATGCTCCGCGCGCGTTTGCGTGCCGCCGTTATCTCAAGTGAGGAGGAGGAAGTCGCGGGGGTCTTTGTGCGAGACATCGCGCTGCATGGGTTGGGAGTCATTACGCGTGGCCCGGAGGGCGCGGAACTGCTCACCCATGACGCCTGGATGCATGTGCCCGCCTTTCCCACCATTACACAGGACGAGACAGGTGCGGGCGATGTGTTCGCGGCAGCCCTGTTTGTCGGGCTTGCGCGCGGTGCGACGCCTCTAGAGGCCGCGCACCTGGCATGTGCGGCTGCGGCACTGAGCATCGCGGGGCCGGGGCCGAGCGCGATCCCCTCAGCGGCTGCGGTACAGCAACTGATCGCATCGGTTCCATAAAAGCGTTTCGCGCAAGAACATCGGTTATCATGGACGGACAAAACCACTCAGGGCGGGAAGCAATGCTTCCCACCTGAACCTGTATGGCATCTTCCCCATATTTCCGATAAGGATCAGAGCAGGTAGACGACCGCGAACACGATCACCCAGACGGCGTCAACGAAGTGCCAGTACATACCTGCCGCCTCGATAGCGAAGTGATGCTCCTTATTAAAGGCGCCAAAGAGCGAACGAACGAGGCAGACCGTCATGATGAGAATGCCTGCGACGACGTGTGCGCCGTGAAAGCCTGTCAGCGAAAAGAAGGTACTACCGAAGGTGCCTGTCGCCGGGGTGAAGCCCGCGTGCGTATACTCCCACGCCTGACCGCCGATAAAGATCGAGCCGAGAATGATGGCTAGCAGGAGGCCGATCTGCATTCCCCGGCGATTACCCCGGCGAATGGCGAGATGCGCGCCGTGCATGGGAAGCGCGCTACAGAGCAGGATCACGGTGTTCACCGTGGCAAAGGTCGGTTCCAGGGGCTTGATGCCATCGGGGGGCCAGGTGCCCGCACGCACGCGCAGGTACAGGTAAGCGACAATCAGGTTGGCAAAAAAGATCACTTCGGAGGCGATCATAAACATCATCGCCCACCACTGAATACTGCGTCCTTCCCCGGCGACTTCTGGCTGAGGGCTGGAAGAGCGCGAGAGGTCTTGTACGGCCGCGCGTGAGACAGTCATTCGCTGTTACCTTTCTCGCTGCGTGCGTGCCGGCAGAGCGACTGTTGCCGCACTTACCGTGGGGTCCGCCGGGGGGAGTGTTCGCGTTCCCGCGCCGGGTCCGGCGGGGGTAGTGCTGACATTTGCACGCTGACGCACTTCATCCTCCGTAATATTCAGCACGATCAGGCCATTCTCGATATGGTCAATATACCGACGCGCGAGGTAGCCGTAGCGTGTGGGAATCCAGCCGGCACGCACGAGCGGCGACTGCTCCGAGGCGCGCGTGACACGCCCGATAGCCAGCCCTTCACTCGTCAGCACGGTCGCGCCATTCGTGAGCATATCCTCAGGAGCGCGATGACCGATGACCGCGACATCGGTGAGGGCATTTGGTTTCGCTTCACTGCCCTCGACACCCCAGGCGATGATCGAGCCAATCATCGTCAGGGCGCCGAGCACGATGAACACCGGCCCCGCAAGAATTCCCATCATCATGACGGTGATCGTGACCGAAAGCACAATCGGCCAGTACGATGGGGGCGGGATGTGGATGTGCTCATGCTCGCCATGCGCATCGTGCGCTGCATGGCGAGCATTATAGGCATCAAACCCTTCAGGGGGGCTGATCAGCGCTTTGTGCCCTTCGGCGGTGGGTTGCGTCTCCTCTATCATTGCCTCAGTTCCTTCGGGGGCAGGCAGCGCGCTTCATGCACCGCCGCGCGATTCCTGCCTGCCGCATACCGGCTGCGAGCGACCGCATCCATGCATCAATGTCCGCCGTGCATCCAGTCCTGATCGTCCGGGTGCTTCTGATCCCACAATGGGCGGCGCGAGCGCACCACGGGTGTGCGCGCGAAGTTGTACTCGGCAGGGGGCGAGGATGTGGCCCATTCGAGCGTGAACGCATCCCACGGGTCGGCGCCCGCAATTTCGCCTTTAAAGAGCGAGAGAATGACATTCACGAGGAAGAACGCGACACCGAGCGCGATGATGAACGCACCGACGGAGGAGATGAAGTTGTAGAGGTCCCACCCTTTGTCGGGCTGGAAGTAATACTGGCGGCGTGGCATTCCCAGGAGGCCCAGGAGATGCATGGGGAAGAAGGCGAGGTTCAGGCCGATAAAGACGAGCCAGAAGTGCCAGAGGCCGAGCTTTTCGGAGAGCATTCGCCCGGTCATCTTCGGGAACCAGTAGTAGATGCCGGCAAAGATGCCAAGCATGGAGCCACCGAAAAAGACGTAATGGATGTGCGCGACCACGTAGTATGTGTCCGTCACCTGCCAGTCAAACGGCACCACGGCGAGGGAAACGCCGGAGAGGCCGCCAATGGGAAACATCATCACGAAGGCCGCCGCAAAGAGTAGCGGAGTCTTCGTCACGATGCGTCCACCCCACATCGTCGCAATCCAGTTAAAGATTTTCACGGCGGTGGGGATGGCGATGAGCGACGTGGATGAGGCGAAGAATGCCTCTGCCACGAGTGGCAATCCCGTATCAAACATGTGGTGCGCCCAGACGATAAAGGAGAGAAACCCGATGGCAACAGACGACCACGCGATGAAGATGTAGCCGAAGATCGGCTTACGTGAGAAGACGGGCAATACTTCGGAGATCAGGCCGAATACCGGCAGGATGAGAATGTACACCTCCGGGTGCCCAAAGGTCCAGAAGAGATGTTGCCACAGCAGAGGGTCGCCGCCCGCGCCCGCGTTAAAAAAGCTCGTGCCGAGGTGCCGGTCCATCAGGAGAAAAACCGACGCCGCCGTCAGGCTCGGCAACGCGAAGGTCAGCAGAAAGCTCTGCACGAGCACGGTCCAGACGAACAGCGGCAGGCTGTTGAAGCGCATTCCGGGGGCGCGCATCTTCAGCACAGTGACGATGATGTTGATCGAACCGACAAGCGAGGAAACGCCGAGGAGCGTCAGGCCCACCGCCCAGAAGTCCATATTATGGCCCGGCGAATACGCCGGCAGTGTCTGTGGTGCGTAGGCGAACCAGCCCGCGTTTGGCGCACCACCAAAGAACCAGCTTGCGTTCAGGACCAAGCCGCCGCACACAAGCAGCCAGATGCCTAACGCGTTGAGGCGGGGGAAAGCCATGTCGCGCGCGCCGATCATCAGCGGCACGAAGTAGTTCGAGAAGCCCGCAAGCAAGGGAATGATCGCGAGAAAGATCATTGTAGTCGCGTGCATGGTATAGACGGCGTTGTACTGCTCCGGGCTAAGGAGCTTTCCTTCAGGACGCGCGAGTTGCGTCCGGATCATCAGCGCCTCGATGCCGCCAAGCACGAAGAAAAAGGTGCCGACGAAGATGTACATCAGGCCGATCTTTTTATGATCGCCCGTGGTCATGTAATCCCAGACGGCGGGCCAGATGTTCCGACGCCGGGGTGTCTGGCGTGGGACGAGCGTGATACCTGGTGTTGTGACGGTAGCCATGCGCTTGCTCCTCTAGCTGCTATCTGCGTCGGAAGTCCCACATGCCGAAAAACGGTGAACGTGGTCAGCGGTTGTGTTATTTGAGAGTTTCCAAGTACGCGACGAGCTGGTTGATTGTGTCCTCACTGAGGTTCAGGTTCGGCATCTTGTTGCCGGGCTTGACCTCCTGCGGGTTCCGTAGCCAGCGCGCGAGGTTTTCGGGGGTGTTGGGCAACGTGCCCGCCGCAATGAATTTGCGCGAGCCGATATGCGTGAGATCGGGGCCGACCTTGCCGACGTTGTACCCCGGCAGGCCGTTGATCACATGGCATCCAATGCAGGCCTGTTTGAGAATCGTCTGGCTTCCCTGCGTGATCAACATCTGCTGGTCGGCGTTCGCGTCCTGCGGCACGACCGATGTCGCGGGCTGCGTCTGCCCCCTGACCCAGGCATCGAACTGCTCCTTCGGCTCGGCGATCACCACGAAGTTCATGTTCGCGTGCTCCGCGCCACAGAACTCGGCGCACTCCCCACGGAACGTACCGGGCCGGTCGGCACGAAACCACAGCGTGTTGTTGTGGCCAGGGATGACCTCGCGCTTGCCGGAGAGGTTCGGCACCCAGAATGCGTGAATCACGTTATCGGATTCGAGGTCGAAGTGGACATTCTGGCCCACAGGAATGTGCAACTCGTTGCCCGTCACCACACCCATGCCCTGATAATCGAACTCCCACCACCACAGATGCCCGGCGGCTGTCACCTTCATGGTGGTACCGGCGGGTTCCGAGGTCGTGATCATCGTATTGAGGGTGAGCACAAGGAGCACCGCAAGAATGGCGGCGGGGGCGACAGTCCAGGCGATTTCCAGACGGGTGTTTCCCGTGATCTGCACGGGATCAGGGTCATTCGCGCGCCGCTTGAAGCGAACGAGCGCCGCGATGATGAACCCGGCGACCAGAACCTCAATAACCACCATCACAATGAAGAGCACGGCCCAGAGGTTATTGACGATGTCGGCGACCGGCCCTGCCGGGTCAAGAATCGAGTCACTGCCCCACGGGCCGTCATTTGCGACGCTGCACGCGCTGAGGACCAGCGGCAACACGCAGGCTGCAAGAAGGAATACGACGGCCCGCTTCGTGGTTCGGATGTGCATACCGTTCTCCCCAGTCGCTACATTGCGAAGGGTGCCGTAGTGGCACGCGATTGCGATCCCCGTTGACCGCATGATCCCGGCACCGGCTCTCCCACTCATCTCCCATTGCGGAGAATGTATCACGAGATGGGCCGCTGTGGGCACCGTGTGTGCCGAAAATCCAGGTTCACGGAGAAGCATACGGAGCGGCGTTGCCGCTGTCAAGGCAAACACCAGGCGCAAAGCAAAAACCAACGGCGTTTGACGTTTCTCGACGCCCCCCGCGCGCGGGTCTATACTGCGGGCACGGCGCAAGGTCGTTGCCGCCCATGCATGTGTGCCTACTCCGAGAGGTCGCCGACGATGCCGATCTTGACCCCCGCTCGCTCCGCGCGTTCCCCCGCCCGACCGCGCTGGCCGCTCTACTTCCTCACCGCACTCGTAGGTCTGTTGCCGGGGTACACAGTCAGCGCGCACACCACGGGTGGCACCTTTCTGCTCTGGCAGTTCGATCCCGCCGTCTGGCTCGGTCTGATCCTGGTAGGCGCGGCATATATTTACGCGACGGGCGTCCTCGAACAGCGTGATCCCGCGTCCATTACGACAACTCAGACATGGTGCTTTCTCGGTGGCCTGATCGTCGCTTTTCTCGCGCTGCAATCACCGATCGACACCTTTTCGGACAATTCATTCTGGGTACATATGATTCAACACATCCTGCTCATTTCGGTCGTGCCGCCGCTTCTGCTGCTCGGCACGCCCGGCGCCCTGCTGCGTCCGGCCCTGCGGATACGCGGCGTGCGGTCGGTGATGCGCGTACTGACAAACCCCGGCGTGGCGTGGCTTCTTGCTACCGGCACCTTTCTTGTCTGGCACATCCCCACCTTTTACGACGCGGCGGTGCTCGATTTGCGCATTCATGCCGTGGAGCATCTGTGCTTTCTCGCTACGGCGCTGCTGTTCTGGTGGCCCGTATTCAGCCCCGTGCCGGACGAACTGCCTCGCCTGACGCGCGCGAACCAGGTGCTGTACCTCGCGGTCTCGTGTCAGCCGAACGTGGTGCTTGGCGCGGTACTCGTCTTTGGCCCGACCGCGTACTATGCGGTGTATGCGGGAGCGAACCGGCTGGCGAACATCTCGCCGCTCGTAGACCAGCAAATTGGCGGCTCGATCATGTGGGTGCCCGGCAACCTGCTGTACCTTGCGATCATCTCCAAGCTGTTCTTCGACTGGTTCAACGAGCGTGAGACGACCACCGATGGCAATGTCAACGGTACAATTGGGAGCGATGCGGACTACCGTGACCACGAGGATCACGAGGCCGAGGTAGCGGTTGCACCTACCGCGTCGGCCAGTCTGGAAGCCAACCGGGAAACGCATTGACAGAGTTCGTGAAGAAGATCACACTTCGCGGGGGTGGTGAAACACCGATGTACGCCATCCCGCACCGATCAACGACGATCGGGCTGCCAGCACTGTTGTGTACTGGCGCAGGGAGGTATCTGATGTTTGCGGTTCCCACCTCATATGCTATACCATTTACCGCATCTCCGGGCGGTGCCGCATGACGATGCATGTCGCCGCGCCCTCCACGCCGTCCGCTACTCCCACGTCGCCTGCACCAGTCGTGCCGCGTTCGTGGCGGGAAACGGTGCGGTTGTACTACCGCGTCACGAAGCCGCGCATTATCCCGCTGCTCCTGATTACCACGCTCTGCGCCATGTTTATCGCGTCGGATCGCCTGCCGTCGTGGGGTCTGGTATTCGTGACGATGCTCGCGGGGGCATTCATGGCGGGCGGCTCGCACGCGATCAATGCCTATATTGACCGCGACATTGACCATCTGATGAAGCGCACCCGCACTCGCCCGGTCGTGTCGGGGCAAATCCCCGCGATGCACGCGCTGGTGTTCGGCATCGTGCTTGGCGCAAGTGGCTTCGCGCTCTATGCGGTCTTCGTGAACCTGCTGACGGCCGCGCTCGGCCTCGCGGGCTTGCTGTTCTACGTATTCGTCTACTCGCTCTGGCTGAAGCGCATCACCGTACAAAACATCGTCATCGGTGGAGCGGCGGGCGCCTTTCCCCCCCTGGTTGGTTGGGCGGCAGTGGCGCACAGCCTCTCGCCCGCCGCCGTGGTGCTTTTTGCAATCATCTTCCTGTGGACACCGCCGCACTTCTGGGCGCTGGCGCTGGTGATGCGCAAGGACTACGCCGAGGCGGGCATCCCGATGC
>JAABUQ010001256.1_pt1 | contig 55645 bp, 48 predicted proteins | sample 5560001 | NCBI WGS metagenome assembly JAABUQ01 (sample SAMN10711888, study PRJNA513371) | rock metagenome | isolation source: Antarctica rocks | place: Antarctica: Victoria Land, Finger Mt nord | collected 2015-12-18
AATCCAGGGAAGGCGCCGGCCATCAATCTAGCGCGCGGGCTCTGGTGGCCAAAGTGTCCCGGGGATGTACCAGCGCCTTCCAGTCAAGTACGATGAACGTTCCTGACAACCCCATCATATCAGTGTCTCGACACTAGAGCGCTTGCGTCGCCGTGTCGGCGCGCACGCCGGCGAGATGGTCTGCGACGCATGGCTCGCGTAAGGTGAGCTCACCATCGGCAGCGCGCGTGACGAGCGCAAAGGCCGCGTTTTCCACGGGCACCTGCCAGAAGTCATCGAGCGAGCGCGCTTGCAATGCGACGAGCGCGCAGCGGACGACGGCATCGTGTGTTACGACAAGCGTCGGATCGGACCACGTCGCGAGATCCGCGGCGAATGCCGTCCAGCGAGCCGCAACCTGGAGCAACGTTTCGCCGCCTTCGAACGCGGCATGAACCGGATCGTGACGCCAGGTGCGATACCGCTGCGGGTCATGCGCGGCGATCTCGTCACGATAGCGTCCGTCCCAGGTGCCATGCGCGATTTCGATCAGCCGCTCGTCACTTTCGAGCTCGATGCCCAAGCGCGAAGCGGTGATCAGCGCCGTTGCGCGACAGCGCAGGAGCGGCGAGGAAACGATGCGAGCGGGGACTGTTTCGTCGTGCGCAAGCGCTTCTGAGAAACGATCCGCCAGGGCGAACGCTTGCCGTATGCCTAGGGCCGAGAGCGCGGATTCCATGCGGCCTTGGTAGCGACCGGCGAGGTTCCATGTCGTCTGCGCGTGGCGCGCGAGCCAGATCGTACTCGGCACTAAACGTCGAGCGCACGAACGATGGAGATACCGTCGATATCGCGCAGGCGTGCAATCGTCGCATCTTCGGCACGGCGATCGGTTGCCAGGATCATGATCGCGTCCCCGCCGGCATCCTGGCGCGATACCTGCATCGTCGAGATGTTGATCTGCGCCTCGCCGAGGATCGTGCCGACCTTGCCGATCATGCCGGGAACGTCGTGATGCCGTGTGAAAAGCATCGCGCCGCTGGGAATTGCGTCGATCTCGAATCCATCGATCGCAACGATGCGCGGGCCGCCGTCGGCACATGTTCCAACGATCGACGTTTGGCCGCCGCTCACGCGCAACGTTGCCGCATACGCTGTCGCGCGCTCGTTCCCGCGCACATCGACGTGGACGCCCAGTTCCTCTGCGATGGTACGGGCGTTAACGATCGAGACGCGGCGATCGGTCGTCATCTGGAGAAGGCCGGCGAGAAACGCCGTCGTAACGGGTGCCGGATCGAGCGGAGCGATCAAGCCTTCCATGACGATCGTAAACGGCGGGAGCGCGCTCGGACGGGCGAGCTGCGGATACAGTTTGCCGATGCGGTATGCAAGATCGACGAATGGCCGCAGCAGCTCCGCTTCGGGCCCATCGGCGATCGGCGCGTTCACTGCCGCGGCCGCCGGACCGCCCAGGAGAACGCTTGCGACGTCGTGCGCGAGTTCGATTGCAATGCGCTCCAGCGCTTCGACGGTCGAGCCACCCAGATGCGGCGTCGCGATCACGCGCGGGTTGCGATGCAGGCGTGCGCCGGTGCCGTCGGCCGGCGGTGGTTCCACGGCCACGACGTCGAGTGCCGCCCCGGCGATGCGGCCGGTTTCGAGCGCTTCGAGCAGGGCCGCTTCGGCGATGACTCCGCCGCGCGCGCAATTGACGAGGAACGCGTGCCGCTGCATGCGCGCGAGCTCCGGCGCGTCGATCAAACCGATCGTTGCGCGTGCCAGCGGCACGTGAAGGGTGACGATGTCGGCGCGTTTGAGGACGTCGTCGAGCGGGAGAAGTGCGACCCCGAGTGCTTCAGCGCGCGCAACGGAGATGAACGGATCGCTTGCGATGACCTTCATGCCGAACGCGGCCGCTCGCTGCGCGACCCCGCCGCCGATCCGGCCGAGGCCCACGATGCCGAGCGTCTTACCGTGAAGTTCGGTTCCGATGAAGGGCTTGCGTTCCCAGCGGCCGGCCCGGATCGAAGCGACCGCCGCGGGCGTGTGCCGCGCGAGTGAAAGCATCAGCACGAAGGTTTGTTCAATTGCGGCGAGCGTGTTGGCGCCCGGCGTATTGAGCACGACGATGCCGGCGTCCGTCGCGGCGGAGACGTCGATGGCATCGACGCCGACTCCGGCGCGCGCGACGACCGATAGTTTAGGGCCGAATGAAAGCAGTGCTCGATCCACGCGCGTTTCCGAGCGGACGATCAGCCCGTCGGCCTTGCCAAGGGCCGCGCGCAGCGCCTCAGGCGGTTCGCCCACAAGCGAAACGACGTCGATACCGGCCTCGCGCAGAACGGCGATACCCGTTTCGGAAAAAGGCTCGGCGATCACGACGCGCGTTCGGGCGGCGACGCCCGGCGTACGTCCGCCGAAGGCGGCGACGCCCGGCGTACGTCCGCCGGAGGCGGCGACGCCCGAGAGGCGGGGTGCGTTCACGAAGCTAAACTCGCGCTCGCGATGCGGCGTGGCACAGGTGCGATCTCTCTTTCCGGATTGTTCGCGTTCGTCGGGCCGCTCGCATTATATATCGCCACCCTGTCCCCTGGCGTCGACTTCTGGGACATCGGTGAGATGCAAACGGTGCCGTATGTGTTGGGCATCGCGCATCCGACGGGTTTTCCGCTCTTCGTTTTGGGCGGCTACATCTTCTCGCACGCGCTGCCGCTGGGAAACCCGGCTTGGCGCATGTCGCTTGCGTGCGCGCTCGCAAGCGCGGCGGCGGCCTGGGCGCTGTACGCCTTCGTGCGCGGGCTATGCGATGACGCGCGCATCGCCTGCGCGGCCGCCTGCGCCTTTGGGGTTGGGGATATCGTGTGGGTCCATGCCGTGCGCGCCGACGTGCACGATCTTGCGCTTGCGACGATCGCCCTCAGCCTGGTGGCGGCGACGCGCGCCGGAACGACGCGCTCGCCGCGCGCGCTCGGCGCTACGGGGCTGGCGCTCGGCTGCGGCCTTGCGACGCATCCGATCGCGGCACTCGTGCTGCCGAGTGCGCTCGTGCTCGCGTGGCCCGCACTCGCCTCCGCAAGCGCGCGTGCTCGCGCGCGGACGGTCGGATGGGCGGTATTGCCGCTCTGCGTATATATCTATGTGCCGTTGCGCAGCGCATACATCGCTACCCGCGGTCTCGATCCCGGCGCCGAACTCGGGCTTGCCGGTAGCGCGATCTACGATACCGCGCCGGCGACGCCGGGCGGCTTTTGGCGCTATGTAACGGGCTCCGATTTTCACGTCGCAAGCGCATTCGCAAAGGCGTTCACGGTAGCCGGCCTGTCGCACGCGGGCGCGTTCGCGCGTGCTGTCGCGTATCGTGAATATGGGTACGTGATGCTCGCCTTCGCCGTGGTCGGCTTCGTCTATCTGGCTGCAACGCGACGGCGAATCGCGGTGGGACTCGCGCTCGTACCCTTGGGCTGCACGGCATTCGCAGCGAATTATTCATCGGAATCCGACGTTGCGCGCTACGCATTGCCCGGACTTTGGGTCGTTGCGGCAAGCGCCGGTGTCGGTATCTGGTGGCTTGCGAGCGCGATCTTCGAGCGCACGGCCGAGCGCGCGCGGATGATCGCGGCTCTCACGTTGTTCGCCGCGATGCTACCGACGATCGCGTTTGCGACCCACGATGTCGGACGCGCGCGAGGCGTCGACGACGCGCGTGCGCTTGGGCCGGCGATCGTCGAGCGTACCGCGGATGGCTCGCTCGTGGTCGCATCGTGGAACTATGCCACGCCGCTTGCCTACGAAGCGTACGTGGCCCGATCGCTCGGCTCGCGCCGGCTCGCGTGCGGCTGGCCGCACGAATTTGCGGGGCGCTACGACGGCTGGCACGCGCGATACAAGCACGTCTACTTCGTGCTCGCAGCGTCGTACGACGTCAGCGCGTTCGCATTGCCGCTGTTCGCGGCGGGAACATGGCAGCTCTCCGAACTTCGCTCATGAAGCGTTGTACGCTTGCCGCGACCGGCCTCGGCGTCCTCGCTTTCGCGCTCTACGTCACCTCGCTACCGCCATCTTTTTCGTTCTGGGACACGGGTGAACTTCAAACGGTCGCAGCGATACTGGGTATCGCGCATCCGCCCGCCTGCCCCGTCTTCATTCTTCTCGGCTGGACGTTCGTGCATGCGCTGCCGCTCGGCGAAGCGGCGTGGCGTGTCGATCTCATGTGCGCGGGAGCGGTCGCTTGCGCCGTCGGGCTGCTGTACGCGACGGCGCGGCGTTTCGGCGTGTCGCCGTTGCCTGCGGCGCTCGCCACGATCGGATTCGCGACGGCGAGTGTCGTCTGGCGCATCGCGACGCGGGCTGAAGTGCAGGATATCGCGCTCCTCTTTCGGGTCCTCGCGTTCACGTTCGCATGCGCGTACGCCGAGCGCGGCCGGCTACGCGATCTGTTTGCCGCCGCGCTCGCACTGGGGCTCGCCGGCGCCACGCACGGTATTGCGGTTCTCATGTTTCCGGCGCTTGCAATTGCGGTCGCGCGGCAACGCCGGGTGTTCCGCTGGCGAGCCGTCCTCGCCGCCGCGGCCGGTATCGCGCTCGGACTCGCGCCCTACGTGTATCTCCCGATACGCAGTACGTGGCTCTACGCCCATCACGTCGATCCGACGCTTGCCGTCGGCTTGCCGCCGGGCGCGCCGTTTTGGGATTACGATCATCCGGCGACGCTCCGCAATTTTTTACGCGTGATCACCGGAGCGGATTTCGACATACACAGCGGTTTTGCGGGGTTCGTGGAAGTCGGGCGATACCCCGCGTACGCGGCGGCGCTCATCGCGCGGTTCGGCGCGGCATTCGGGATCGGCGGCACGATCCTCGCCGCGCTCGGTGCGGGGTTGCTCGTGATATCGCGAAGCACTGAACGCATCGCACTCGTTGTCGCGACGCTGCTAACCGTGCCCTATACCGAAGCATATTGGATGCTGCAAGATCCCGATCGCTACTATTTGCTCGCGCTTTGGTGCGGCGCGATCGCGATCGGTGTGGGATTCGATGCGCTCGCTCGCCTCGTGCAACTCGAAACTGCATCGATCGGCCGCTTCGCGCTGCTGGGCGCACTCGTCGCGTCGTTCGTTGCAGCAGCACCGGGACGACTGTCCATCTTCGCACAGCGCGACGACTACGCGGCGCGCGACTACGCCCGCGGCATCACGTCGCTCGTTCCCGATCGCTCGATCGTACTTGCGGAATGGGCGTACGCGACGCCGCTCGCATATGCGGCGTATGTCGACGGCACGTTTGGGCAACGCATCGCAATCGCTTCAGCGCCGACCCAATATCTAGCGCACATCCGAGACTGGTTGCGGACGCGTCGCGTCTATCTCGTCACGTTCGATGCTGCACTTACGTTGCCAGGGTTCGCCGTGGTGCCGATTAAAAACAGTTCGTATTATGTGTATCGCGTCACGGCCGTGAAACGCCGGTGAGGCGTTCCACATCACCCGTGAGCCGCACCGAAGGCGCCTCCGCCGGAGTGGTTGCGGGGTTGACGATGCTCCTTGCTTCGCGCTTCCGCGTGACGCCGTATAACAATTACGTGCTCTTGGCCGACGCCTTTCGGCATGGGCGCGTCTGGATCGACTGGCCGGGTGCGTGGATCGATGCGCTCGCATTCGGTGGCCGGCATTATATTATCGAGGCGCCGTTGCCCGCGCTGCTGCTCTTACCCGCGGTCCTCATCCGCGGAACGGCCGTGAGCCAAACGGCGCTTTCGGTTATTCTCGGTGGCGTCGCGACGTTCGCCGCGTACGACATCGCCCGCGCACTCGACGTCCCCCGCAGGGCGACGCTCGTGCTGTGTGCGTTTTTCCTATTCGGAACGGATCTGTTTTGGTGCGCGTTCCTGGGCGACGTCTGGTTTATCGCGCACGTTGCGTCGGTTGCGTTCGTGTTGCTCGCGCTGCGCGAACTATTCGGCGCGCGGCGCGGGTGGCTCGTCGCGGTCTTCGCCGCGTGCGCGGTCGAATCGCGTTTCGCGCTCGTCCTCGCGCTGCCGGTGCTCGCGGCGCTGCTTTGGTTCGGTACCGGGACGGGATCGGAATCCGAAGGCCAGACGCACGGTCGCGGGCGCCGTGTCATATCATTTACGCTTGCGCTGATACCATTCGCGGTAGCGTCTATCGCCTACAACTTCGCGCGCTGGGGCCTGCCATATGATATCGGCTACACCGTCTGGTATCATCTCGATCCCGCGGGCTCGCCGACGGGCTCGCCGTTCCAACTTCGCTATCTCGGCTACCAGCTTTATTCCTTTTTAATCCAGTTCCCGGAGGTGCACGCGAGGTTCCCGTTTCTGGTGCCGTCGCTGGCCGGCATCGCTTTGACGTGGACGTCGCCCGGACTGGTGCTCGCCTTTTTTGCGCGCACGCCGCAGCGTCTGGTCGTAGCGATGTGGACCGCTACGGCGCTTGTCGCTGCTCCGAACTTGCTTTACTACGTCGACGGGTACGCTCAGTTCGGCATGCGTCACGCGCTCGATTTTGAGCCGTTCTTATTCATCTTGATGGCCCTTACCGTGCGGCGGCGATTTGCGCCGCTCGGCGTGGCACTTTGCGCCTATTCGATCGGGGTCGGCATTTGGGGGTGCTGGCTCTGGCAAGGCGCCAGTTGACCACCCATGGCGGCGACCTTCGCTCAAACCTCAATCTCACCGAAAGCGATGCCGATACTTGACTAAGAAGCAACTTGGCGTGCGGCTAGCCTCACGTCCAAGGATACGGCAAGTCACCGCATGTTTTAATTTTTTCTCACGCGGGGACATGGGAGATACCTTTAAAAAGGAGGGCCTCATGCAAGATCGTCCAGTCGTCGTCGACGGCAACAACAATACCGGAATTTTCGCGATCGTCGCCATCGTGGTGATTGCCGCGATCGCCCTTTTCGTCTGGCAGCCTTGGAACGCGAACAGCAACGGCGCTACGCACAGCACGACCATCATCAACCAGCAACCGGCAGGCGCCGGGGCGGGCGGCGGTGCCGGCACGACCGGGGGTACGACGGGTGGCACGACCGGGGGCTCAGCGGATTCCTCGGGGTCGGGTTCGTCCGGTTCGGGCTCGAGCAAGTAGCTTCGAGCGCTCCCTTCCGTTCTCGGAACCATATAAAGCAGGAGGGCCGGCGCGCGCGCGTCGGCTCTTCTTCGATCGTTCTCCCGGCGCTATAGCTGGGGTATACTGCGCCTACCGTGGCAGCGAAAACACCCGCGACCGTGCCGGCGCCCGAACAGACACTCGCAAAATATGTGAAAAAACGCGACTTTGCGGCTACGCCGGAGCCCTCGGCGGTCGCCCGGAAAACGAAGCCGAGTCGCGGGCCACGGGCGCGTTTCGTCGTGCAGATGCATCGTGCGACGCGACTGCATTACGATTTCCGCTTGGAGGCGGACGGGGTTCTCAAATCGTGGGCGATTCCACGCGGCCCCTCCTTCGATACGCGCGAGAAACGTCTGGCGATGGCAGTCGAAGATCATCCGCTCGATTACCGCGATTTCGAAGGCATCATTCCGGAGGGGAATTATGGCGCGGGCGAAGTGATCGTTTGGGATCGCGGGACGTACCGTTTACTCGAAGGTACGAGTCTTACGGAGCAGATCGAGCACGGTTCCGTGAAAATCGAGATGGCCGGAACGAAACTGCGCGGCGGCTTCGCACTCGTGCATATCAAAAGCCGCAGCGGCGAAGAGAATGCGTGGCTCTTAATCAAAGAGCGCGACGATGCCGTCGACCCCACGTGGCGCGTCGAGGACCACGCCGAGTCCGTGAAGAGCGGCAAGACGCTCGCGGATATCGCGCGCGATCGAAAAGCGGCGAAGTGGACGTCGTCCAAGCCCACGCCCGCCGCGGTCCGCCGTCCGAGCCGTGCCGTCGAAGCGTTACCCGCGGTAACCTCACCGATGCTCGCGACCGCGATCGACGCGCCGTTCGACGATCCCAAATGGCTCTTCGAACTCAAGTGGGACGGGTATCGCGCGCTCGTCCGCATCGAACGCGACGGGTCGGTCGAAATCACATCACGCAACGGAACGGATTTCACGGCGAAATTTTCCGAACTCGGCGCGCTGGCGGACGGGTTCGTCGAACGGCCGCTCATCATAGACGGCGAGATCGTCGTACTCGATGATGACGGCCGGCCCTCGTTCGGCGCCCTTCAAGAGCGCCTCGACCGTTTCGGCCGCGCGAATCCGAGCAAGCGGCCCGTCACGTTCGTTGCGTTCGACGTCCTCTACGGAAACGGGCGCGATCTGCGCGAGGAACCGCTCGAGAAGCGCAAGGCGGCGCTGGAAGCGATGCTCACGGGTCGCGGGCCCGTTATGTTCAGCAAGCACGTCATCGGTGAAGGTACGGCACTGTATGAGGTTGCGAAATCGCGCGATCTCGAAGGGATCGTCGGCAAATTGCGGGCGTCGCCATATGTCTCGCGACGGTCACGCGAGTGGGTGAAAGTCAAAGCGCAACGACGTCAGGAAGTTGCGATCGCGGGATGGACCGAGGCGCGCGGCAGCCGCAAACATTTCGGGGCTTTGCTCGCCGCCGTCTACGAGGATGGAAAGCTCGTCTATGCGGGCTTGGTCGGCACGGGTTTCGACGCGAAAAAACTGGCCGCGGTTGCCAAGGCGCTTGCGCCGCTCGAGCGTAAGACTTCACCGTTCGCGACGCCGCCCAAGACCGACACGCGCCCCCATTGGGTGACACCGACGCTCGTTGCCGAAGTGACCTTTACGGAGTGGACGCGTGACGGCAACATGCGCCATCCGGTCTTCGTCGCATTGCGGGCCGATAAAGCGGCGCACGATATCGTCCGTGAGCGTCCGCTAGCCGCAAGCGATGTAACCTGAGGTGGCGACGAAAGAACGCGTCGAGATCGATGGGCGTGAACTCGCGTTGTCCAACCGCGCCAAGGTGCTGTGGCCGGACGATGGTTACACCAAAGGCGATCTGGTCGCGTACTATCGGGCCATCGCGCCCTATATCTTGCCGCATCTGAGCGATCGGCCGCTCACGTTACAGCGTTACCCCGACGGCATCGACGGCGAATCGTTTTTCGAGAAGAATGCCTCGAAATATGTGCCCGACTGGATCGCGACCGCGACGGTTCCGAGCGAATCGGGAAAGCGTGATCGCGTCCGCTTCATCCTTTGCAACGACGAAGCGACGCTCGTATACGTTGCCAATCTCGCGGCGATCGTGTTACACGTGTGGACATCGCGGGAGCCGACGCTCGACGTTCCGGAATTCCTCTTCTTCGATCTCGATCCGTTCGACGGCTGCACCGTCCCGACGCTTGCGAAAGTGGCGCTGACCTTGCGCGAGACGTTGGCCGAGATCGGTCTGGACGCCGTGATCAAGACCTCGGGCGGCAGCGGGTTACATGTCGCGATACCGCTGCTTCCGCAGTACTCGTACGAGGTCTGCAAAGGATACGCGGAGCTGATTGCACGCACCGTACACGCGCGCATACCCGCGCTCACGACACTCGAGCGAATGCCCGCGAAACGGCAGCCGGGGACGGTGTATTTGGATTACGTGCAAGTCGGCCGCGGTAAGACGCTCGTCGCGCCGTTCAGCGTTCGGGCACGGGCCGGGGCGCCCGTCTCGATGCCGCTGGATTGGAGCGAGATCGGAAGCTTGGCGCGGAAGCGCCCGCGCGGTGCCGCCTTAGCGGCGGGCACGGAGGGAGAGTTCGCGCGCTGGTCGATGAAGAACGCCTTGGCGACGGTGAAAGAACGCGGCGACTTATGGAGCGGCGCGCATTGGCGACCGCAACGGCTCGAACCCGCGCTCGCACGCGCGCAGCAGGCTTGGGGATAGGAGAACGTATGGCCCACGCAATTTGGTCCGGTGCGATTAATTTCGGTCTCGTCACGATTCCCGTCAAATTGCAGACGGCGGTGCGTACGAACGATCTCCGCTTCAACTTTCTGCATAAGACGGATGAAGGCCGGATCACGCAGGTACGGCGCTGTTCGCTCGACGGCGAAGAGGTTGCCTATACCGATCTCGTGCGCGGTTATGAGTATGAAAAGGGCCGCTACGTCATCATCAGCGATGAAGATTTCGATCGCGTCAATCCCGAGGCGACGGAGTCGGTCGATATCGTCCAATTCGTCGATCTCGCCGAGATCGACCCGATGTTTTTCGATAAGCCATATTACGTCGAACCCGATAAACGCGGGCGCCACGCCTACGCGCTCTTGCGCGAAGCGCTCAAGGAGTCGGGCAAAGTCGGCATTGCGAAAGTCGTGATCCGCTCGCGGGAACATCTCGCGGCCCTCAAGCCCAGCGGCGACGCGCTCGTGCTCGAATTGATGCACTTCGCCGACGAGATCGTCGAAGCGAGCTCGCTGGAATTACCGGCCGTCGAAACACCGGCCGTCAACGAGATGAAGGTCGCGCGTATGCTGATCGACACCATGACCGAGGCCTTTAACCCGAAGCAATTCAAAGATACATACCGCGAACAGATGCTCGAGATGATCGAGGCACGCGCGGCGGGCAAAACGATTCCGGCAGGCGAGACCAAAGCTCCGATGCGCGACAACGTGGTCAATCTCATGGACGTGCTTCAGAAGAGCCTCGAAGCCTCGAAAAAACGCGGCGCAGCAGCGGCATCCCGCGACGACGGAGACGACGTGGGCGAGGCCGCGCAAGCAACCGCGCGCGCGAAGAAGCCTGCACCCAAGCGGAAACGCTCGGCCGCTTAGGTCTTAGTTGCCGCTGATCACGTAGGTGACGGTCACGCGCGCCGTGACGTCGATCGGGCCGTTCGGATCGATCTGCGTCGGCGGCGAGGGTACCGCCATCGCTGCCGAGCGCATCTGCATGCCGTCGAACCGGCGCGGCGGTGGGAGGTAAAATTCTCCGGCGCTGATGTCGCGCACGCGAATGACGTGGATCGCCGAATTGGCGGTCAACGCGGTCGCATTGGCCCGGGCATCGGCAAGTGCGCGCCCAAGCGCCTCGCGGTAGGCGCCCTTGCGATCCTTGAGTTCGAACGTCACGTCGCCGATCTGCGTGACCCCCGCGGCGAGCGACGCGTCGACGATTTTCCCGGCGCTCTCGATCGGCGTGACGGCCACGTTCAACGAACGTGACGTCACGTAACCGTAGCGCTGCGCAATCTCTCCGGGTGGGAGCGCGCGGAGCGGACGCGGTACGAAGCGCACGTTGAAATACGTGGTTCGGATCGCTTCCCGCGCGATTCCGAGCGGCGCAAGCTTGCTTTTGAGCGCCTCGAAAATCGCCGCATTTTTTCCGGCGGAGCGCGCCGCGACATCGTCATTCGTAACAATTTCGGCGTTGACTCGTGCGAGATCGGGATCGCGCTCGGCCGTGGCATCGCCGGACACGACGAGCGTCGCATCATTGCTTGCCGGCGGCAGAGGTTGTGCCGAGGTAGCGGCCGGAAAAGCCGCACATGCGATGGCGAGAGCGATCGTGACGAACTTCATGGCCGATGAACGCGCTACCGCCGGCGTTTGTGCCGCGCGGTGCTCACGATCGGTCCGGAGCCGCGAGGCCGAGTGAGGGCGGCGTCTCCGGTGCGGGCTGGTCGTCCGTGGGCTGCTCGAAATCTTCGGCGACCCGGGCGAAGATCTCGCCAAGCGTCGGATGGAGGTGCGGCATTTCGGCCATCTCGGCCGTCGTCGCACCGCGATCGATGAGCGCGAGCGCTTCGCCGATGAGGTCGATCGCGTCGTCACCGACGATCGTGACGCCACGAACCCGGCCCGTTCGGTCGGCGATCATCTTCACAAACCCGCTCGCGGTATCGGAGACGAGCGCCTTGCCGACGTTGCTGAAGGGATGGTGGCGTACTGAGATCGCAAGACCGCGTTCGCGACAGGCGCGTTCGGTGAGGCCTGCGACGGCGAGCTGAGGCTGCGTGTAGACGGCGTGCGCCTCGAACCGGTCGAAGTCGGCGGCGGCCGAAGCGCCGGAGAGGGCGTTGCGCGCGGCCAGCCGCCCGGCATACGCGGCGACATGGACGAGGCAGCGCCGCCCGAGGACGTCGCCTGCTGCGAAGATCGCCGGACTGGTCGTGCGCAATGCCGCGTCGACGTGGATCCCGCCGGTATCGTGCGCCACGCCGGCGACGTCGAGGCCGAGCTGCGCGACCTTCGGGCGCCGATGGCTTGCGAGCATGATGGCGTCGACGTTGAGGCGGTGTTCTCCGTCTGCATCGCGGTACGTGATCGTATGGGCATCCCCGGCGCGCGTGCAGTGCTCGATCGTCGCATTGGTTCGCACGTCGACGCCGTCGTGGCCGAGCGCCGCCGCGATCGCGCTGCCGACATCGTCGTCTTCGTTGCGCAAGACGTTCGCTTCGGCTTGTAACGAGGTGACGCGCGATCCGACACGAGCGAAGTATTGCGCGAACTCGCATCCGACGGGACCGGCGCCGATGACCGCAAGCCTGCGCGGTACGCTTGTCATCTCGAGCGCATCGTCGCTTGTGAAGTAGGCGTCGCGCGCGAGCCCCGCGATCTCGGGATCCGCGATCGTCGAACCGGTCGCGATGACGAAGGCGCGGGCCGTAAGCGTCCGCCCGTCGACTGCGATCGAATCGCGCGCGACGAAGTGCGCGCGGCCGCGAAAGAGCGGATACGATTCGAGCTCGTGAATGCGATCTGCAGCGAAATAGTCGACGAGCTCGCGCTTGCGTGCGACGACTTCGCGTAGATCGAGGCGTTCACTCGAGACATGGATGCCGAGCCGTTGCGCGTCCTCGACTTCGCCGAGCCGTTCGGTCGAACTCAGCAGCGTCTTCGCCGGCATGCAGCCGCGCAGGATGCACAAGCCGCCGAGATCGCCCGGGCCGCTGACGAGCGCGACGGTGGCCCCGCGTTCCCGCGCAACATTCGCCGCGGCAAAGCCCGCGGTTCCGGCGCCGATGACGCACAGATCGTAACGCGACTCCATGCTCCCGTCCGTACCCCGCGAGGCCACGCGCTTAGACGGGCGGCGCGAACGCGGCCCGGCGCGCCGCGAGCAGGCCGAGCACGAGCGCGATGAAGCAAAAGAGGGCTGATATGCCGCCCGTCCATGCGGGACCGTAGGTCGCGAGCACGGCAGCCGAGATCGTCGGCATCACGACGCCTGCGACCGATTCGAGGGATGAGCCGGCACCAAGCACCGTCCCGCGCAAGTGTTCTGGTGCGGCGTCGGTCAGCAGGGTCGCAAGCGTGGCATTGGTCGTCGAAAGCGCGAACGCGAAGAGGATCTGCGCCGCGAAGAGCGCGACGGTGCCGTGCATGAACGGCACCGCGACGAAGTAGATACAGGCGGCGCCGAAGCCGAGGTTCGACGTCGCACGGACGCCGACGGCTTCGACGAGCCGACCGACGACGCCGAGTTGAAAAACGATGCTCGCGACGCCGAAGCCGGCGAAGAAATAACTCGTCTCCGTCGGTCCGAAACCGGCGACGGCGGCGAGCACCAGCGCGAACACCGAAAACCACGCGTAGAGTCCGAGCGAATACGCGAATTTTTGCACGAGCACGGGCGAAACGCGTACGTCGCGCAGCGAGCGGGCGATATCGCTGAACGAACTCGTCGCTGCTTTCTCACCGTGAGCCGCGACATCTTCGGGCAGAAAGGCAATCGTAACGACCAAGGTGACGAGTTGCAAGCCTGCGGCAAGCAAGAACGGCATCGTGTAACCGTAGTGCGCGAGGAGTAAGCCGCCCGCGACCGGGCCCACGACAAGCCCCGCGGAAAACGCCGCGCCGACGTAGGCGAACGCTTGGGAGCGCTGTGCCGGCTCGACCCGATCCGCGACGTAGGCCTGCGTCACGCTGATATTTCCGCCGGAGATCCCTTCGACGACGCGCGCGACGAAGACCCAGAAGAGGGTCGGTGCGAAGGCGAGCCCGGCCCAACCGATCGTCGCGCCGATTTGCGAGATGATCAGCACGGCCTTACGTCCGATGCGGTCGCTGACGTTGCCCCAGACCGGTCCAGCGAGAAATTGGCATAACGCGAAGACCGCGAAAAGCGCGCCGACGGCGATCGTCGACGCGCCGAAATGTTTGACGTAATAGGGCAGGATCGGAATGAGAATACTGAAGCCGAGAATATCGATAAAGGTAATGCCTAGAATGGGCAACAGCTTTGTGAACACGTCTCATGAGACGTCGACCGGGATGAGCTTGTGTCGCCGGCGCGAGCGCCGCTACGCTTGAGCCCTTCGGCTAAGCAACCTGCGCGTGCGGATGGTATGAGCCGCCTTCGACGTCGCTGACGATCGAGGGAGCGTGCGGCGTCCAGGCGAGATCCGCTTTCGCGCGGGCGGCCGAAATCGTTTGGTCGAGTGCCAGGCACTCCCCGAGCTGCCCCATCAGCCCCGCCTCGACGAAGGTGGTCTTGCCGCCGGCACCCGCGCCCCGGCTCGCGGCCGCGGCAATCTCGTCGACGCGAAACCGGTCGTCATTGACGGCGTTGTACGCCCGGCCCGGCAAGCCGCATTCGATCGCGCGCGCAATGAGATCGCCAAGATCGCTCACGCCGATCGTGGCCCAATGGTTGCGACCGTCGCCGACGATCGTCGCGCAATCGCGTTCGCGTCCCGATTGGACGAACATCGCGGCGAGACCGCCCCCGCGGCCGTAAACGATGCCGGGGCGCACCACGAGCGCGCGGACGCCGAGCTTGGTCATTTCGAGCGTGGCACGTTCGAGTTCGACGCAGCGCGCCACGAGCGGCGGCGGAGCGAGCGGCGCCTCTTCAACGGCTTCGCGTTCGCCCGTCGAGCCGTAGACCCACGCGCTGCTGACGTAAACGAACGTTTTCTCCGTTCCCGCGAGTCCTTTGCGAATCGCGCGCAGCGCGCCGCTATCGACGGTGAAGGGATCGGCGTCGGTCACGCGCACCGCATAGACGACGGCGTCGGCGGCGCGGATTGCCACGTCGAGCGTCTGCGGCTTGGCGGCATCCGCGGTGAAGGGCAACGTGCCCCGCGACACGAGTTTCTCGCGCGCGGCATCGCTGCGAGCAATGCCCGTGGTCTGATGGCCGCGGCCGCTGAGCGCTTCGTCGACTGCCGTGCCGACGTATCCGGTCGCACCCAGGATGAGAACGTTCATAGTGGTTTGTTCGGCGGATCGGTCTCCAAGGCTTAGTGACGCCTGTCGAAGTGTCGCCGTGACGCTGGGCGACCACATGTGTTCGGCGCTGTTCGCTTGGCTGGTAGGGACGCATGACGCCGCGGCAGCTCGTGCTCTTTCGCAGCGCAGTTTTTTTGCGGTCGTGCCACTGCGTACGACGGTGCATAGGGCGTTGCGACGCGGAGGGCGCCGCGAACGTGCGGCTCCGGAGCGGGCCGCCGGATCCGAGCGCGGCGATCGGCGATCGGCTCGCGCTTATGGGAGAACGATCCATAACTACATAAGCGAAGTTTTAGGAAAAATTGGCGCGAGCAATCGCGTAAGCTGCGCGCGTCGCATGCGACCGCGGCTGGTCGTAAAACGTACCGCGATGGCGCAACCGGTCACCGACGCACGGGGTTGCGCGGCTCGTACATGCAGGTTCGCGCGCGCGGTCCGGTCGGTACCGCGATCGCGATCTTTTATATTTTTCTTTGGGCGTCCGCATACGTTCCGAGTCGAATCGCGTCGACGCAGAGCAACCCACTTTGGTTTTTGGTCGCACGGTTCGAAGCGGCAGGCCTGCTCATGGCGGCGATCGCACTCGCGCTGCGGCAGCCGTTGCCGAAAACACGCTACGCGTGGCTCGTTGCAAGCGCGATCGGCGTGCTAGCCAATGCGCTCTATCTCGGGCTCACCTATACGGCCCTACGCCATCTGTCATCGGGCATGGCCGCGATCATCGCGAGTACCAATCCGCTGGTGCTCGCACTCGTCGCCCCACGCCTGCTCGGCGAACGGTTGACGCCGCTCAAAGCGCTTGGTCTCGCGCTCGGATTCGGCGGTGTCGTCGCTATCGTCTATGCGCGCAGCGGCAGCGGCGGGGCCGCCCTCGGAGACGTCCTCCTCGCATTTTTCGGCGTTTGTGCGAGCGTCGCTGCAACCTTGCTTTACAAGCGCGCGGCGACGAACGAGAGTCTGCTGTCGATCAATGCCATCCAACTCGTCGTCGCGGGCTTGGTGATCGTCCCGATAGCGGCGTTCGCGGCGCCGGTCGCGCATCTGCGCGTAACGCCCGAGCTGATTGTGTCATTCGTCTATCTCGTGCTTGTGCTGAGCGTCGGCGCATCGCTCATCTGGTTTTGGCTGTTGACGCACGGTGAAGCGAGTCGGGTCACCGCGTTTTACTATCTCACGCCCGCTTTCGGCTTGGCGATCGCAGCGCTGCTGTTGCACGAGCCCGTCGGTCCCCACGATATCGTCGGCCTCGTGGCGATCGCGGGCGGGATCGCGCTGGTCCAGCGCGCATGATGCGCGACGTGATGGATCGCGTCGTTCTCGTAACGGGTGGATCGCGCGGGATCGGCGCGGCGATCGTACGGGAGCTGGACGCCGCCGGTACGTCGGTGTATTTTACGTACGCGCGCGATCGCGGCGCAGCGGAAGCCATCGTGGCGGCGTGCGGCGGCGACCGCGCGCGCGTCGTTTGCGAGCGCAACGATTTGGCCGAATCCGAGACCTTCGCGGGCTTGGTCGAGCGGACGCTCGCGCGCTTCGGACGCATCGACGCGCTGGTCAATAACGCCGGGACCTTCGCTGAAAATCCGTTCGATGGCGATGATTTCGTGGCGTGGCGCGCCGGCTGGCGACGCACGTTCGAAATCAATCTCTTCGGTGCGGCGGATCTCGCCTGGCACGTGATGCGCGCGATGCGCGCGCAGGAACCCGACGCACGCGGCGTGCGCGGCCGCATCGTCAACGTCGTTTCGCGCGCCGCGCATCGTGGCGAAATAACATTTGCCGATTACGGCGCGAGTAAGGCGGCGCTCACAAACTTCACGAAATCGATCGCACGCGGCTGCGCACGCGACGGCATCGTCGCGTTCTCGGTCGCGCCGGGTTTTATCGAGACCGATATGGCTGCTGAGTCGCTGGCCGAATTCGGCGCTCACATTCGCGCTGAAATTCCCTCGGGACGCGTGGGCGCCCCAGACGAAGTGGCGAGCATCGTCGCCTTCCTGACGAGCGGTTCTGCCGATTACGCGACCGGAACGACGATCGACGTCAACGGTGCATCATACGTGCGCTAAGGGCTCAAGGGACGCGCGCGCATGCGGCGGAATGTGCCGACTCTTGCCCTGGTGGCGGAATTGGTAGACGCGCTGGTTTCAGGTATCAGTAACCGCAAGGTTGTGGGGGTTCGAGTCCCTTCCTGGGCATGAGAGCGATGTCGTTGTTTGACGACGATCATTCCACGCATGGAGCGGTGGTACGCAATAGTATGGGCCGCTGCCGGCTTTGGTAAAAACGTGCGACCAACGGTGCTTTTCCGGCATCTGTTTTGCATCGAACGATGCGGCGGTCAGCGCGCGTGCGCTAGACTCTGCGTTCGCCAAGCGCGCCGTTGCACCGGCGCGCAACGGTACCTTGGCCGGAACGTAGCTCGGTTCTGCTGAGACCCTGTCGGAGCCGGCCATGTGATGAGGCCCGAAGGCAAAGATCCCGGTGCCCACGACGGCGATGGCGAGCAGATACGAGGCGGCGTTCATAAGAAAAGTTTCCCACAGGGTCGGATCCTCGCGGTCGGCAGCCGCCGCGCGAACATCAGCGGTTCGCTAACGACGAAAAACGCAAGCGGGTTCCCGCCTGTGCTTTAGAATGAGCATATCGTGCAACAAAGAATCGTTGACGCCCGTCGTGCCTGAAACACTCGTTCGAGTGCCCCTTCCCGAGATGGGCGAATCGGTGACCGAAGGCTCGATCGTCGAGTGGCGCGTTAAGCCAGGACAATGGATCGATGCCGGCGCGACGCTCGTCGATGTGACGACCGACAAGGTCGACGTCGAGGTTCCCGCACCGGCCGCGGGCGTCGTCGTAACGCTTGGCGCCGCCGAGGGCGCGACGATCAACGTGGGAGCGTTGCTCGCCGAGATCGATACCGGAGCTGCCAAGCCCGCGAGCGCGGCGACGCAACCGGCGCTTGCCGTAGCGGATCCCGCGGCCGAAACGACTCCGCCCGTGCCTTCGTCGTATGGTGCTCCCGGCGCGGCCCCGACGCGTATCGACGCGCCGCCGCGAAATGGGGCGCCGGCCGGTGCCGGGGCTGCTGCAGGCCAGGCGGCATCGCACCGTGCGCAACGCGTCGCCGAGCGGGCGCACATCGACCTGCGGACGGTCCCCGGAACGGGCCCGGGGGGGCTCATCGTCGCCGCCGACGTCGTCAAAGCGTCGGCTTCCTGGAACGACCATGCCCCGAGCGACCGGAACGGCACGGCGGCCTCCGCGCCTGCGCCGCTGCCCTCGGATGCGCGCGCGACGCCGATCAAGGGTCCGGCGAACGCCCTCGTCGGCGCGATGGAACTGAGCTTAACGATCCCAACCGCGACGAGTTTTCGTACGCTTCACGTCGGCATGCTCGAGAACAAACGGGCCGAGCTCAACGCCGCGCTCCGGGCCGCTGGCCGCAGCGAGAAAGTCTCATTCACGCACCTCATCGCCTTTGCGCTCGTGCGCGCGGCGCGCGAGACGCCGATGACGGTGAGCTTCCGGCGCGAGAACGGCGTCGCAACGCGCGTCGAAAACGGGATCCACCTCGGCATCGCGGTCGATACGCAGCGCAAAGACGGTTCCCGTTTTCTGGTCGTCCCGGTCATCAAAGCTGCGGATGCACTTTCGTTCATCGCGTTCCGCAGCGCGTACGAAGACCTTATCCTCAAAGCGCGCGAGAGTAAGCTCGCCGCCGATGATCTCAGCGGCGCATCCTTTACCTTGACCAATCCCGGCGGTATCGGCACGATCGCGTCGGTGCCGCGACTAACGGCCGGTCAAGGCGCGATTATCGCGGCGGGGGCGATCGCGTTCCCACCGGGTTTCTCCAATGCGAATCCGGCGACGCTCGCGTCGCTGGGCGTCGAAAAGATCATGACGTTGACGAGCACCTACGATCATCGCGTCGTGCAAGGCGCGCAGTCGGGTGAATTTCTCAAACGCATCGATGAGTATCTGGCCGGTAAAGACGGCTTTTATGACGACGTGTTCGCGAGCGCCGGACTCCTTGCGCCGCGCGTCGGCGCGCCGGTAAGCGCTCTCGCGACCAGCGCCGCACCGCAGCGGCCCGCCCAAAGCGGCGCCGGCGTCGCGAGCGCCGTGACGGACTTGCCGGCGACGCCGCCGCGCGAAGCACCATCCGACGAGTTGCTGCGCGCCGTCGCCGCGGGCATGGCCATTCTCTCGTCGTACCGTCGCCACGGTCATCTCGCCGCAACGCTCGATCCGCTCGGAACGTCGCCGCCCGGCGATCCGGCGCTCGATGCGACCAACTATGCTTTGACACCGAGCGTCATGTCGGCGATACCGGCAGCGGTCCTGCGAACGAAACTTCCCGGTGATACGCTCAGCGATATCGTGACGGCGTTGCGCGCAACGTATAGTTCGACGATCGCCTACGAAGTCGAACACATCGCCAATATCGAGCAGCGCCAATGGCTGCGCGACTACATCGAGAGCGGAACTCATGTCGTGCCGCTCGCCCCCGAACGCGCGCGCAAGGTGCTCGAGCGGCTCACGAAAGTCGAGACCTTCGAACGGTTCCTGCGCAAAGCATATATCGGTGCAAAGACGTTTTCGATCGAAGGTCTCGATGCGATGGTGCCGATGCTCGAAGAGCTCATCACGCTGCTCGCGGCCGACGGCGTGGGCACCGCCGTGATCGGCATGGCGCATCGTGGCCGTTTGGCGACGATCGCGCATGTGGTCAATCGGCCCTACGAAGAGATTCTGGGTGAATTCGAAGCAGCCAATCGGCGCGGTGAAGGCCGTAGCGACGACGTTACGGGCGACGTCAAATACCATCACGGCGCGAGCGGGACGTACGAGAGTTCGAACGGCCGCATCGCCGTCGCACTTGCGAACAATCCGAGCCATCTCGAGGCGGTCGACGGCGTCGTCGAAGGCCGAACGCGCGCGCTCCAAACCCATCACGACCGGCCGATCGCAACGCTCGACACGGGCCGCGCGGCACCGATTCTCATTCACGGGGATGCCGCCTTTAGCGCTCAGGGTGTCGTTGCGGAAGTGCTGAACCTTCAGGCACTTGCCGGCTACGCGACCGGTGGCACGGTGCACATCATCTCCAACAATCAGGTCGGCTTCACGACCGATCCATCCGATGCGCGCTCGACGCGTTACGCATCCGATCTTGCCAAAGGCTTCGACGTTCCGATCGTGCACGTCAATGCCGACGACGTCGACGCGTGCATCGCCGCAGTGCACTTGGCGGTCGATTTCCGGCGCCGCTTCGGACACGACGTCATCATCGATGTGATCGGTTACCGCCGCTTCGGGCACAACGAAACCGATGAACCCGCCTACACTCAGCCCGATATGTACGAGCGCATCAAATCGCACCCGACCGTGCGCGAACTTTACGCGCAAAAAATGATCGCGCAGGGCGTCGTCACGACGGAAGCGGCCAATGCGTTGCTCGCGCGTTCGACCGAACGTCTGGGCGCCGCCCAAGCGAACGTCAAGAACGGCGCCTGGACGAGCGACGGCGACGGTCACCCAAAACACGGGGACGCTCCGCCCGCTACGTCGGGTCCGACGATCGATCGGACGAAGCTGCTCGCGTGGAACGATGAACTCGTCGCCGTACCGGCGTCGTTTACGGTGCATCCCAAGCTTGCGCGCCAACTCGAAAAACGGCGCACGACATTCGCAAGCGACGGCGAAGTCGATTGGGGACTTGGTGAATCGCTGGCCTTTGCGTCGCTGGTTGCCGAGGGGACGCCGATTCGACTCACCGGTCAGGATACGCAGCGCGGCACGTTCTCGCACCGCCACGTCGTCTTCCACGATGCAAAGACCAACGAAACGTTCGCGCCAATTCAGCATCTCGCGGATGCACGCGCAAGCATCGAAATCTATAACAGCCCGCTTTCGGAATACGCGTGCTTGGGGTTCGAGTATGGCTATGCCGTTGAAAAACCGAACGCGCTCGTGCTTTGGGAAGCGCAGTTCGGGGACTTCAATAACGGCGCGCAAATCATCATCGACCAGTTCATCGCGGCAGGCCAAGCCAAATGGGGCGAGACATCGCGGCTCGTAATGCTCTTACCGCACGGGTATGAGGGGGCGGGACCCGAGCATTCGAGTGCGCGGATCGAGCGTTTCCTACAGCTCTCCGCCGAAGGCAGCATGCAAGTCGCCAATTGCACGACGGCTGCGCAATATTTTCATCTCTTGCGCTTGCAGGCCCGCCAGCCGCGAGCCTTACCGCTCGTGATTTTCACGCCCAAGAGTCTGCTGCGCATGAAGGCCGCAGCGGGACACATCGACACGCTCGCTAGCGGCCGCTTCGAGCCCGTTATCGACGACGCGCGCTACGCCGATCGGCGCGACGCCGTCGAACGCGTGGTGTTGTGTTCGGGCAAAATATATTACGATCTCATCGCTCATGTCGATTACGCGGCGGCGACGAAAAGCGCGATCGTTCGCGTCGAGTTGCTCTCGCCGCTGCCGGTCGCCGAGATCGTCGCCGTACTCGCGCGCTATCCGAATGTGAAGTCGGTAGTTTGGGTTCAGGAAGAACCGAAAAACATGGGTGCGCGAGCGCACGTGCGCCGGCGCATCTTCGAACGCTTGCCGAGTGGCATTGCGGATGTCGATTACGTCGGTCGCCCGTACCGCGCAAGTCCATCGGAAGGCTACGGCGGTGCGCATGCCGTCGAACAAGAGCGCATCGTCCGGGCGGCGCTCGCCGAACGGTAGCCAGGACAACGGTGCGTGTTCTGTTTATCGGCGGTACGAGCTTCGTCTGAAGGCATATCGCAGAAACCGTCATCGCGGCCGGCCACCGCGTCACATTTTTTAACCGCGGCACCACGGCTGACGCGCTCTTTCCTGGACACGAGCAGCTTCGCGGCGATCGAACCGCCGACGTCGCGCTGCTTGCCGCGGTCGCGGCCGATGTGGTCATCGATACGTGCGGCTACACGTCCGACGACGTTCGCGCGAATGCGCTCACGGTCGCGGCGTGGGCGAAGCGCTACGTGTTCATCAGTAGCATCGACGCACTCGACTTGAGCGCACCCGCGATCGACGAATCGTCGGAGATCCGGCCGCTGCCGCCGGGAACGCAGACGGCGACGCAAGATTCCGAACTCTACGGCGTCCATAAAGCGCAGTGCGAGCGTGAACTCGTGGCGGTTCTTGGTGCGCAGCGCGTCCTCGTCGTGCGGCCGGGGCTCGTGGTCGGGCCCTTCGATGCAACCGACCGCTTCACGTATTGGCCGGTGCTCGCGCCCCGTGCGCCGTCGATGCCGGTCCAATTCATCGATGCACGCGATCTTGCGGCTTGGGTCGTGCGCGCCATCGCGGACGAGCGGAACGGCGCCTACAATCTGGTCGGTGATCAGCGAACGCTCGCGATCGGCGACGTTCTCGAGACCGCGCGGGCGGCCAGCGGTAGCGATGCGCATTTTTACCTACGTCTCCGACGCTTTTCTCGAGGCGCACGAGGTCGGGCCTTGGGTCGAGTTGCCGCTGTGGCTGCCGGCGTAACCGGAGGTACGCGGGCTGCTCAACATCAGCAACGCGAAGGCGCGTGCGAGCGGACTGCGCCTGCGACCGCTCGCGGAAACGCTCGCGGATACCTTGGCCGAGGTTCGCGCGCGGCCAGCATCGCGGCCGTTGCGCGCCGGCCTCTCGCCCGAGCGCGAGGCAGCGTTGCTGCGCGCGTGGTCGACGCCTGATCGTGCGGCGTGAGCGAGAACGGGCGGGAACTCGCTGCTGCGCACGCAATCGCATCCGCACCCGAATCCGCGCGCCGGGAAAGGCCGTTCTGATGGAGCTCGAACCATATCTATCGTTCGATGGCAATTGCGAAGAAGCGTTGGCATTTTATGTAGACCTCTTCGGCGGCAAAGTTACCGCGCTCATGCGCTTCGCGGATTCACCGACGGGCGACGCGATGCCGCCCGTCGAGCGTAACCGAATCATGCATGCGAGCTTCGTTGCGCCGTCGCTGAAGTTCATGGCATCGGACGGCAACAAAGCGCGTGGAGTGAAGGGGAGCCGGGTTTCGCTGTCGCTGTCGTCGCGCGACGTTGCGGAATCGCAGCGCATCTTCAATGCCCTCGCCGATGGCGGCACGATCGAGATGCCGTTTGGGAAGACGTTCTGGGGGGCAATCTTCGGCATGGTGACCGATCGCTTCGGCATCGATTGGATGGTCAACGCCGAAACCGAAGGCTAAGGCGCGATCTCCGCGAGGATGAACGCGTCGTTGAACGCTGTCTCCTTGAGGGCGTCATATCGGCCCGATGCGCCGCCGTGGCCCGCGCCGAAGTTCACCATGAGCAGCAGCGGATTCCGATCCGTCTTCAGCGCCCGCATCTTGGCGACGAGTTTCGCGCCTTCCCAATACGGGACTTGACTATCGTTGACGGAGACTTTCACGAGCATCGCCGGGTATGCTTGCGCCTTGACGTTATCGTAGGGCGAGTAGCGCATCATGTAGTCGTAATCACCCTTGACGCCCGGATTGCCCCATTCGAGATACTCACTCGTCGTCAGCGGCAGCGAGGCATCGAGCATCGTGTTCATGACGTCGACGAACGGAACTTGCGCGACGACTGCTTTGAAGAGATCGGGCCGCATGTTCGTCACCGCGCCCATCAGCAAGCCGCCCGCGCTACCGCCCTGAATCGCAAGGCGGTCGGCCGACGTATATCTGCTTTTGATGAGGTCGTCGGCACAGTCGATGAAATCGGTAAAGGTATTGAGTTTCTCGCGTAAATGCCCGGCGGTTCGCCACTTCTCGCCGAGTTCGCCGCCGCCACGAATATGCGCGATCGCATAGACGACGCCGCGATCGAGCAGGACGAGCCGCGCCGCGGAAAACATGGGATCCATCGAGATACCGTAGGAGCCGTATGCGTAGAGCAGCATCGGCGCTTTGCCGTCGTGCGCGACGCCTTTGCGATAGACGAGCGAGATCGGGATGCGCGTGCCGTCGCGGGCGGTCGCATATTTGAGTTCCGTCGCGTAGTCGTGCGGCTCGTATTTCGGGACCTCGGTCGCTTTGCGCAACGTACGTGCGCCTGAGGCCATGTCGAGATCGTAGACCGAACTCGGCGTGACGAGCGACGTGTACGTATAACGAAACGATGCCGAATGATATTCGGGATTGGCCCCGGGAAAGACGCTATGCACCGCTTCATCGAAGGCAACGTCCTTGAGGCCACGGGTCTGCAAATTCAGGACCTCGAGATTGCTGAAGCCGCCGCCGCGGCCGCTCAAGACGGCGAAGTGTTCGAACATCGAGATGTCGGCGAGATGGATACCGGGGCGCTCGGGCACGAGTGTCTTCCAGTGCGCCTCTTGCGGCGCATCGTCGGGAGTCGTCACGAGCTTAAAATCTTCGGCATGGCGATTGGTTAAAATGTAGAAGTCGTTGCCGTGATGTTCGACGTTCGCGCGATGGCCTTCGCTACGCGCGATGATGACCGCGAGTGCGCTCGCCGGTGCTGCGGCGCGGATTGCGCGCCACTCCGTCGTCGATTTGCTGCTCGACACGAGAAACACATATGCCCGATCGTTGGAACGTCCAGCGCCGATATCGTAGAGTTCGTCTTTCTCTTCGTAGAGTAACGTCGACGCACTCGCGCCCAGCGCGTGACGCCAGAATTTGTCGTGCCGTTTGCTGACATCGTCTTCGGTCGTGTAGAACAGCGTCGCGTTATCGCTCGCCCATTCCACATCATCGACGCGCGGGATCGCTTCGGCGAGGTCTTTGCCCGTGCGCAGATCCTTGACGTGCAACGTGTACTGACGATACCCGGTCGTATCCAGCGAATATGCGAGCAAATGACCGTCGTCGCTGATCTGATAGGCACCGAGCCCGAGAAAGGCGTGTCCGGCCGCGAGTGCGTTGAGGTCGAGGGTGACCTCTTCAGGAGCGTCGAGCGAGCCGCGCTTGCGGGCGTAGATGGGATACTGTTTGCCTTCTTCGGTGCGCGAGTAGTAGAAGTAGTCGCCGCGCCGGTACGGCACGCTCAGATCGGTCTGTTTGATATGCGAAAGAATCTCATCGTAAAGTTTCGTTTGTAGCGCTTGCGTGGGCTTCATGACCGCCTCGGCGTACGCGGTCTCGGCTTTCAGGTACGCGTTGACGTTGTCGTTCGTCTTCTGGCGTAACCAGAAATAATCGTCGCGACGCAGAGCGCCGTGAATCGCCTGTTCGTGGGCGACCTTGGCAGCGACCGGCGGCGAGCCGGCGTTGCGGTCGAGATGGACGATCGCTGCCGAAGCGGGACCGGGGGCGGACGACATAACGAGACTTCCTACGAAAGCGAAGAGCAACAAACGCATCGAGATACCTTTCGAAGCCGAGCCGCGACCGGTCACGAGAACGGAACGTAGAGCGTCGCGACACGGCTTTCTGCTATGGTTTGAATGCCGTTCTTGCCGAAACGTTCGAAATGTGGCGACGCACGATGCGCATCCAACGCCGCTTCGTCGTCGTACTGCTCATATAAGAAGAATGCTCGGGGGTCGTCTTTGGAACGGTGAACTTCATAGGTTTGGCAGCCTGGTTCGCGACGGGTCGCTACGATGAGTTCGCGCAGGTACGCCTCGGCTTGGGCGAGCGCATCGGCGCGAAAGACGTAGCTTACGGCGACGGTGATCACCGGAGGTAACGATCGGCCCAGTCGACCCAGAGCCGGTCGCGTTCCATGCGCCGCACGATATCGCTCGGGTTGTGGCCGTCGACGGGAATACCGACGAAACGGACGTCTTTACCGTTGTCTTTGAGCGTGTGATACATGCGGAACGACTGCGTGACGGGTACGCGATAATCGCCGATGTCACTGACGATGAGCACCGGGCACATCGTTTGCGCCGCATAGGTGATCGGCGACTGCGCGCGATAATCGGCGAGGTTGTTGCCGACGTGCGGCGAGCCGTGGAAGCGTGCCGCGCGCCGGATGTTTCCGTCGCCGAGATCGTATTGATCTTCCCAGTCGTTCACGGCCGCACCGCTGAGCGCCGCTTTCCAAACATGGTAATGCGACATCAGCCACGATGTCATCAGTCCACCGTAGCTCCAACCGCTGACGACGATGCGTCCGGGATCGACGCTGCCGGTCGCTTCGAGCGCGGCGAGGGCCGCCATCGCGTCGCGCCCCGGGCCATCGGCGGCATCCATGTAGATCGCGTGCTGATAAGCGTTGCCGAGGTTATCGCTACCGCGATAGTTCGGTTGCAGCACCAGATAGCCATGGGATGCGAGCAATTGCGCGAGCGACGAAAAGCTCGTTTGCGATGCAGCGGTCGGACCGCCGTGCGGAAGCACGACGAGCGGATACTTCGTGCGCGGCGCGTAGCCGAGTGGATATGTCACCGCCGCGTCTTCGCGCAAGCCGTCTGGGCCCGCGAAGCGGAGCTCGCTCGAGTGCGCGAGATCGAGCGCCGCGATCGCGCCGTTGACATCGGTCAAGCGTCGCGGCTTCACCGCGGCCGAGCTTTGATACCAAAGTTCCGATGGCCGCTGCGGCTCCGACCCAACGTAGGCGAGCGCACCGCGTGAGGATACGGCTGCATCGAGCCAAAATGGTTCGCTTGGGTCGACGTCGTCCGTCTCGACGCGCGTCGACGTACCGTCATCACGTACGAGCCACATGGCGTTACGCGCGTCGGCATGCCCGCCGACGAGCATCGTGTGAGCATCGAGCCAGAGCTTACGCACGATATTTCGATCGAGCGCGCGCGCGAGTTCGGTGCCGCGGCCGCCCGTCGCGGGCGCGACGTACACCGTCGTCTCGTTATTGACATCGCCGTCGCGCGGTGTGCTGTAAGCAATGCGGGTCCCGTCGGGTGAGAAGACGGGATAGCCCTCTTCGCGATGGCGGTCGGTCAGTGCCGTCAGCGCGCCCGAAGCGATGTCGATCGTCTCGATTTCGCTCGCTCCCGCATCTCCTGAATGCGTGCTCGGCTCGCGAACGAACGCGATGCGTTTGCCGTCGGGCGACCAGGAGATCGGCGATGCCGGCGCCGATGGCGGATGCGCTACGGGAAGACTCCACGCTCCTTGCGTCAAGCGATGCGGTGTTGCCGCCACGAGATCGACGAGCCACAGGTGCGACGACGGCTCAACAGCGCGAACGAGATAATCGTCGTTGGTGATTTCGAAGAAGTCGCGGTGGTCGGTACTTGCGTGCGCGGGGACGTCGTGGGTAACGAACGCGAGCGCGGCTCCATCGGGTCGCCACGCGAATTGCTGCACGCCGTCGGCCGTTTTGGTAAGCTCGCGAACGGCACCGCCGCCGGGCGATGCGATGTCGAGCTGGCGTTTCTTCTTTGCGTCGAAAGCAAGGTAGGCGATGTGCTTGCCGTCGGGCGACCACGCTGGTTCCGAGATGCCGTCCTTCGCGCCCGACACGGTCGTTGCCGCTGCGCTCGCAATGTCGATTGAAAGCAAGGTCGAGGTCGGCGTGTCGTTCGCAACGTGCTGGCGCGTCTCAACGACCAAGAGCCGCGTGCCGTCGGGAGAAAACGCCGGCGATGTGAGCGAAACGAGCGACGCTTCATCGTCGAGCACAAAGGAACGTGCCGTCGCGAACGCCGGGATCGTCGCGAGGGAGAACGCGGCAAACATCGCAGTCGGAAGACGCAGCCGTCGAATCATGTTCGCACTCTTCGCCGGTGCACGGGCGAATCTCCGTTCGCGCGAAGCGTTACCGGCTGAAGTGGTGCCGGTCGTCTTCTGCGAGGACGTCGAGCGAGATCCCGATGTCGTCGCGACCGGCGAGAAACGGGTAGGCCGCGAGTGCTTCCTCGCGATTGCCGCCACGCGGCTTGCGCGCGAGCGCGTAGGCGTGCCAGCGGGCGATCCCGTCCCCATGCACGTGCGACGTGACGAAAGCTGCCACATCCGCGTCGGTCTCGGAGGTGCGCACGGCCTCCATGACATCGGCGAGCTCGATGCCGAACATATTCAGCATCGTCTCGGTGAAGCCCGCGATCGTGTACTCGCCGAGCTTTCCGCCGGGCAGGGACGCGCGCAGCTTGTCGATCGAACGCGGAAGAAAAATGATGCCCGCTAGTTCGGCGCGCGGCGGGCGCGGCGGCGCTTGCGTGAGGTCGAGCGGCTCCATGTCAGGCGCTTACATACGTCGGCATGCCGCCCGCCTTCGCGACGGCGTCGCCGATCATCTCCTCGGCGATAGCGGCGTTATGCCAGCGCGCTTGGGCCGCGAGAGCGAGCGTCGCGATCGGATCGAAATACACGAAGTGGGCGCCCGGCTTCACGCTCGGCGCCGAATAGACGGCAATCCCGTTCTCGCGATCGTAGTGGTCGAAGCTATGCACGTCGCGCTTACCGCCGCCGCCCGGTGCGTCGCACACGAACGTCGGCGTGTTGAAGCCCGCCGTCGAGCCGCGGACGAATTTCTCGACATCGAGTCCGGTCTGGATCGTCGTGCGCAGATCCTCGACGCCCTTGACGAGATCGTGCATGTAGACGTAATACGGATGCACGTTGATATAGCCCAACCGCTTCACGAGCAATTGCATCGTTTCTGGATCGTCGTTCACGCCGCGGATCAGCACGCTCTGATTGCGCGCGGTGATGCCGCGTTCGAAGAGCACGTTCATCGCGCGCTGCGTGATCGCACCGATCTCATTTGGTGAATTGAAGTGCGTGTGCACGACGACTTCTTTGCCGAGCTTGCGGCCGCGTTCGACAACGCCGGTAAGTGCGTCGAGCCAGGCGTGGTCGGTCAAGATTTTCATCGGCATGACCGCCGGCCCTTTGGTCGCAAAGCGCATGCGCCGCACGTGCGGAATCGCAAGGAGCGCATCGCCGATCGCCGTGATGTTTTTGGGCGCGAGCTGATAGGCGTCGCCGCCGGAGATGACGATATCTTCGAGCTCCGGCCGTGAGGCGATATAGTCGAAGGCATCGTGCCACTGCTTGGGCGTCTTGGCGAGCGAGACTTTCTCGACCGCGTCGGTATCCGCGCCGATCGCATACGAGCGGGTGCAGAAGCGGCAATACACGGGACAAACGGTGAGCGGCAGAAAGAGCGCCTTGTCCGTGTAGCGATGCGTGAGCCCGGGGACCGGCGAATCTTCGAGTTCGTGCAGCGAATCGAGCGTTAAGCGCGGATGATCGGGGCGTAAGCGCGAGGCGACCGGGATGAATTGGATGCGGATGGGGTCGGTATAGGCGTGCGTCCAGTCGATCGATGCGATCACATACGGCGAGACGCGCACGGCCATCGGCGCACGCCGGAACCCTTCGACGAGATCGTCGTAGAACGACGGCTCCACGAGGTCTTTGACGGCTTCGAGCAGTTCCGCCGGTGACTTGATCGAGTGCTGACCTTGCCAGATATGATCGAGAAACGTTGCTTCGTCGATCTCGCGATACGCCGGGATTGCACGCCAGAATTCGCCGTCGCGCAAGTCGCGATGGGCGAGTGCGCTCGGTGCTGCCGGTGGCTTGAGGTGACGTTCGCGAGAGATCGTTTCCATGGACGCTCCGTTAACCCGCGGCTACTCTCGACGGTGGCGTGGGCTCCGCGGCCGCGCCGTACCGTGATACGAAGTGCGCGTGCAGCGGCGGATGGTCGCGCAAGATCTGCAGGGCAAGCGCCGCGTGACCCTTCGCGTATCCGTTGCCGACGATCATCGTCACGTCTTTGCCGACACCTTCGGCACCGAGCGCAGCCGCCGTAAACGACGTACTCATCGAGAAGAAATACACCGTCCCGCCGTCCTTGGTGAGCAGAATGGAGGCGAGTTCGGTTCCCGGCACGTTGACGCAGTTGATCGTCACATCGGCCAATGCCGGCAACGCCTCGGCGCTGGCGTCGAGCAGGGCCAGCGTCTCGCGCGCATCGGCTTCGACGAACGCATCGACATAACCGTATCGCAGGAGCAGCCGCACAGCCGCAGTCGTGCGATCGGGACCGAACCCGACGACACGACCGCCGGGGCCGGCGACATTGCGCGCCTCCGCGCATGCGAGCAAGCCCGATTTTCCGTCGGCTCCGAGGACCGCGACGGTTTGGCCCGGCCGGACGAGGCGGCGGACTTGCGCGGGGGCGCCGGCGACATCGAGCACGGCGAGGGCGACATCGCTCGCGAGATCGTCCGGCAAGAGCGCGTAGGTGCCGGAGGCGAAGAGGATGGCGGTGCCGCGAATCCAGATGCGGCCCGTCGCGAGATCGATGCGCTCGACCGCTTCGATGCGCAGCGGCGTGAGGGTGAGCGAGACGAGTGAGGCGATGCGATCGCCCGCGCGTACCGCGTGCGTGTTGCGGAGATCCGCGCCGACCGTGCGCACGCGGCCGATGAACATGCCGCCGCTCCCGGTCACGGGGTTATGGTGTTTGCCGCGCTCGGCGACGAGCGCGATGACGTGCGCCACAATGAGCGCCGGGTCGTTGGCGTTCGCTTCGACGATCTGCCGAAACGACGCGGAATCGATGTTGAGCGCCTCGACGTCGCAGAGCATTTCGTTCGCCCGAGCACGGGGCGTCGCGTCGAGGCGCCAGGCCCCTTGGGGCAAGCTGCCGGCGGGTTCGAGGACGCGGTGGGTCCCCAGGCGGCACGGAATACGCGCTGGACCCGTCACGATAAGCTCGGAACCGACCGGAGTTGCGGAGCGGATGCCGAGTGCGACGCCGGCCGCTGCTCGGAGCCAAGGGCGACGCCGTCGCGTTCGAATGGCGTCGCCAGGACAATCGTCGTTTTGGTGCGCCCGATCCCCGGCACGGCCTTGAGGCGCGAGAGAAATTCGTCGAGATGCGCAGTCGAGCGCGTGAGGACTTTGAGGACGAATGACTCCTCGCCGGCAACGCTATGGATTTCCACGACCTCCGGCAGGCTTGCGACGCGCGCATGAAAGCGCTCGTAGTCGACGTCGGCGGTCGTATAGGCGCTCACGAATGCGGCGAGTTCGAACCCCAAGCGCCGCGCGTCCAGACGAGCGGCATAGCCGCGAATAAAGCCGCGCACCTCGAGCCGCTTCACGCGATCGTGGACGGCCGGAGCCTTGAGACCGACGAGCGAGCCAAGTTCGGCAAAGGTCGACCGGCCGTTGCGCTGGAGCGCAGCGAGCAAACGCAGGTCGAGTTCATCGAGGTCCAGGTCAAACAAATGCGGGTTCCAAGAAAGGCTGGGGGATGTATCCGTTCGGCTCTCCAGTATAGCCCACAACGTTTATTCGGCACAAGCTCGCGGGGATCGATCGACGACGTGGCATAGACGAAGTCGAGCGCCGCGCCGGAAGGGCCCCGACCGGAGCGGCCACGTTCGGCGGCGTAGCGCACCGTGTGTCACACTCCGATGTCCGCGGCGCTGCGCTTGCCGTCAGCCTGGCGCTCGCGATACCGCTTGCTGCCGGATGCTCGCGCGCGGGGAGCGACGCGTCGCGCCCCGCGAGCGATTCGACGGTGCGCTTCGACATCGCCGCCGACCCTGCCAATCTCGACCCGCTCTTCGCGCATGCCGACGCCGGCAACGTCGAGCAGCAGTTAGCGCATCTTGTGTTCGAACCGTTCTACGATCTCGACGCGCACGGTATGGCCGTCCCGGAGTTGCTGAGGGAGATTCCGAGCGTCGCGAACGGCGAACTGTCGAGCGACGGCCGAACGATGATCTACCATTTGCGTCAGACCGTCCGCTGGAGCGACGGCGTGCCGGTGACATCCCGCGACGTTCTGTTCACGTTGCGCGCGATTCTCGATCCGCGCAATCCGGTCGGATCGCACGAGGGCTACGAGCTCATCGACCGAGCCGAAGCACTCGGTCCGTACGCGGTGCGCTTTCATCTGTCGCGTGCCTGGGCGCCGGCGCTTTCGACCTTTTTCACCTATGGTACGAGCCCGCAATACGTGCTGCCCGAACACGTGCTCGCGAAGCAAGGCTCGCTCGGCGTCGCGCCGTTCAATGCCGCGCCGACCGTCGGTGACGGACCCTACACGTTCGTCGCGTGGCAACGCGGCGACCGGCTGACGTATGCCGCGAATCCGCGCTATTGGCGTGGCGCGCCCGCCGTCAAGCGAATCGACGTGCGCGTCGTTCCGAATCCGGAGACGAACTTGACGTTTTTGCAATCGGGTGAACTCGATTTCAATCTCATCGCACCGTCGCAGCTGGCAACGTTAGCGAAGAGTTCGCCTTCACTTGGCTACGCATACGCGCCGACGGCGCTTATCGCGGGCATCGCGCTCAACCTCGCGCATCCGCCCCTCGACGACGTTCGGATTCGCCGCGCGCTCGCGATGTCGATCGACCGCAACGGTATCTCGGCGAAGATCACGCTTGGCAAATATCCGGTCGCACAGAGCGACCGCCCGCGCTTTTCGTTCGCGTACGACGCGAGCATCGCCCAGCCGCGCTACGATGTCGCGGCTGCCGACCGCGCCTTCGATGCCGCGGGCTGGCCGCGCGGTCCCGGTGGGTTACGCCGTAAGAACGGCAAGACGTTGGAACTGACGTACGTACAATTTCCGGAGACGACGACCGGCGTGCGGGCTGCGGCGCTCGTGCAGCGTGAGCTCTTCGAGCGCGGCATCGGCATCACGATCAAGTCGATCTCGAACGCGCAGCTGTTTTTGCCGGCGCGTGACGGCGGCGCCCTTGCGAGCGGAAAATTCGATCTTGCCTACGTGCCCTGGGCGATGGGCGCCGATCCCGACGACCGTTTCTTACTCGGCTGTACCGGCGGTCTCAAGAACTACATGCGTTACTGCGACCGCGTCGTCGACGCACTCGAAGCCGGCGCCGCAGCGGAGCCCGACCGCCGCAAGCGGAAAGCCGCGTACGCCGCGATCGATCGTCGCATCGCGCGCGATGTGCCGATCATCTACTTGTTCAATCCCGATTATATCTACGCGCATGGCGCACGCCTGCGCGGTTTCGAACCCAACGCTTTCGTACCGACGTGGAATGCTTACGCTTGGAGAGTCCGATGATCGCCGACCGCCCCGCGCCGACTGCCCTCGACTTCACGCACGTATTCGAAGAGCAACGCCGGCGCTACCGTGCCGCGCCGTATCCGATGTTGGAAGAACGCAAACAAAAGCTGGATCGGCTCGAGCGTGCGCTACGCAAGAAACGCGCGGAGCTCAAAATCGCGCTGAAAACCGACTTCGGTAAATCGTTCGACGAATCGGAATTTACCGAAATCATCGTCACGCTGGCGGAACTCAAGCAAGCGCGGCTGAAACTCGCAACATGGATGAAGCCGGCAGCGGTCGCGACGCCGCTCTCGCTTTTCGGGTCGAAAGCCGAAATCCGGTACGAACCCAAAGGTGTCGCACTCATCCTCTCACCGTCGAATTATCCGGTCTTTCTGACGCTTGTACCGTTGATCGCGGCGCTCGCCGCCGGCAACCGCGTCATCGTGCGCCCATCGGAAAAAGCGCCGGCAACGCGTGACGTGATCGCCGCGATTATCGCCGAAGCGTTCGTACCGCACGATGTCGCATGTATCGGCGGCGACGTCGATACCGCCGAAGCACTGCTCACATTACCCTTCGACCACATCTTCTTCACGGGCAGCACACGGGTCGGGAAGATCGTCATGCGTGCGGCGGCCGAGCATCTTTCGAGCGTAACGCTCGAACTCGGCGGCAAGTCGCCGGCGATTGTCGAAGCCGATGCCGACATCGCGCTCGCCGCGAGCCGCATCGCGTGGGGCAAATTCATGAACGGCGGTCAAACCTGCATCGCGCCCGATTACGTCCTCGTGCACGAATCGGTCGAACGTGCGTTCATCGATAAGACATCGCAGAGCATCGCGAAAATGTATGGTGCGACCGATCTTGCGCGCGCGACGACGCCCGATTTCTGCCGCATGATCGACGACCTGCATTTCGCGCGCATCGATGGCCTGCTCGGTGCTTCCGTCCGCGCCGGCGCGATCGTCGAGATCGGCGGGCAAAGCGATGCGACGCAACGCTATATCGCACCGACCGTGCTTTCACATGTCGATTTCGAAGCGCCGATCATGCAGGACGAAATTTTCGGCCCCGTGCTGCCGGTCGTTTCGTACGCATCGCTCGACGAGGCCCTTGCACGCATCAACTCGCGTCCCAAACCGCTCGCGCTGTACGCGTTTACGAAAAGCTCGCCGACCGTCGAACGGATTCTCGGCGGCACGTCGGCGGGAGGCACGCTTATCAACGATCGATTCTGCACGTCGCCAATCCGAATCTGCCCTTCGGCGGCAGCGGCGAAAGCGGTCTGGGCAGCTATCACGGCCAGTTCGGCTTCAAGGCGTTTTCGCACGAGCGCTCGGTCATGCACCAATCGAAACGCTCACTTGCGCCGCAACTTGCGCCGCCGTTCAACGCGAAAACACGCGGCATGATGGCGCTGCTCGAGAGATTACCATAGCTTCGGGTATGCGTCGCGCATGAAACTGCGCCGCTTTGGCACCACGAGCGTCGACGTCCCAGTCGTTGGGCAAGGGAGTTGGCCGTTGCCGGATGTGGCCGCGCTCCGGCACGGGATCGAGCTCGGGCTGACCCATATCGATACGGCCGAAATGTATGGTGATGGCCGCTCGGAGGAACTCGTCGGCGAAGCGATCGCACCATATCCGCGCGAGTCGCTCTTCATCGTCTCCAAAGTGTTACCGTCCAACGGCAGTTTCCACGGCGTCGTGAACGCTTGCGAGCGAAGTCTCCGCCGCCTGCGCACCGAGTATCTCGATTGCTATCTGCTGCATTGGCGCGGCGACGTACCGCTCGACGAGACGATGGGCGCTTTCGAAGCGCTCGTTCGCAAAGGTAAGATTCGCCATCTCGGTGTCAGCAATTTCGAACCATGGGATTTACGCGAAGCTGCCGGCGCGTTACGGAGCGAGCGCATCGCCTGTAATCAGGTCTTGTACAATCTCGGTGAACGGACGCCCGAAGATCACGAACTGCCATGGGCGCGCGAGAACCAGTGTGCGTTCGTCGGGTACACGCCGCTGGCGCGTCCGCGCGTGACGGCAAGCGAGCAGGTTCTCGAGGAAATCGCGACCGGACACGGCGTCACGTCGGAGGCGGTCGCACTCACGTTCTTACTGCGCGATCCAAATGCGTTCGTTATTCCCAAAGCCAATACACTCGCGCATGTCGCTGCCAACGCCGCGGCCGCGGACCTCGTTTTGTCGAGCGATGAAATCGCCCGCATCGACCGCGCGTACCCAAAGCAGACGCGCGTCGGCTCGCTGCCTACGAACTGACGGCCGCTACTTGAGATGCTCGGCAAACCATGGTTCGAAGACGAGCCAGCCGTGTGCCGCGAGCGATTGCCCCCAAGATCGAACGCCGTGGTCGACGCCGCTTGCGGGCCGCCGTGAATGTTGAGCACGAGCGGATACGTTTTGCCTGGTGTGTAGTTGGGCGGATAGACGAGCACGCCGGTTTCACGCACCCCGTCGTTCTCCCAAGTCACCGTTTTGACGTCACCGAGATCGCGCGCTGCGAGCGTAGCGTTGAGATCGGTGAGCCGGACCGGATCGCCGCCGCCCGCCGCAACCGTATAGAGTTCGACCGGTCGTTTCGCGTACGAGCCGGGAAATGCGATCTCGCCCGATTTGGCGAGCGCGGCGGGAAGCCAGAACGACCACGCGGGATTCACGTCGCCCGTCGCAATGCGCTCGAAGCTGCCGTCGAGCTGCTCGAACGCGTCGGATAGTCGTCGTTGGCGAGATCGAAGAGATCGTGATGCTTCTCCCGCGCGGCCTTCTTAGGATCGACATCGCTCGTGACGTACGCGAGGGCGTCGCCATTCGGACGCCACGCGAATTGTTGCACGCCCTCGGCAGTTTTTGTCACGGCACGCGCGTCTCCGCCGTCGAGCGGTAAGACGAAGATCTGGCCATGATGCTTGCCGTCGCCTGCGATGAACGCGAGCGCGTCGCCGCCCGGAGAAAATTGCGGCGAGGTCAAACCTTCGCGCTCGACCGTCAGGGCGCGTTTGGTTTTCGTCGCGACGTCGATCAAGACGAGCGTCGGTTCGCTTTTGTCTTTCGTGACGTTAACGTGTCGCTCGACGGCGGCGATCTTTGTGCCATCGGGAGAATAGGCGGGATCGCCGATCGAGGCGACGTGGTAGACGTCGTCAGGCGTTATCGTCGTCGCAAGCGCGGGCACGGGAAACAAGAAAAAGAAAACGACCGTGAGGCCGAGTTTCATAAGGCGGGGTACCGCTTCGGCAATCGAGGTCTCTTCGGACATTATTCTGAAGGAGAGTCATCGCGCGCAGCGTGATCGAATGCCCGTTGCTTGCAACCCGAGCGCCGACGGTGCCAAACAACGCCCGACGGAGCATCAGCACCACGTTCGGACACATAGGTGTTATCGCCTAACATCCCAGTGCCGTTACGGAATGCGCGAAGATGGAATGAACCAAGGGGCATTCGCCAGTGGTGCGGCGCTCGCCGTAACGAGCTTTGAACGGAAAGCGGAAATGCTCATCACGCCATTTGCGATCGAGGTCAAGCCGGCGGTGGTCGATGACCTGCACGCGCGTCTGCGAGCCGTTCGCTGGAGCGACGCCGTGAGCGACGGCTGGGATTACGGCATGGAGCGGAACACACTTCAAGAGGCGATCGCGCGTTGACAAAACGTCGACTGGGCCGCGCGCTACGATGTGCTCAGCGCATTACCGCACTTTCGGGCCGTTATCGATGGTTTCGGCATTCATTTTCTTCACTTTCGTGGAGTAGGTCCGGCGCCGCGGCCGCTGTTGCTCGCAAACGGTTGGCCATCCAGTTTTATCGAGTATCTTCGCGTAGCGCCGGCCCTGGCTGATCCCGGCCGGTACGGAGGCGACCCGCGTGATGCGTTCGACGTCGTGATTCCCGCGATGCCGGGTTACGGCTTCTCCGACCGGCCATCGCGTCCGCAGCACGTGCGAGCGCTGGACCTCTATCACGCGCTGATGACCGACGGGTTGGGCTATCAACGCTTCGCAATCGCCGGCTCCGATATCGGTCTTGGCATCGCGACCCGGATGGCGCTCGAACATCCTGGTGCCGTCTCCGGGATTCACGTGACGGGTGTTGTCGATCCACCGAACGAACGCCGCGGCGCGCCGTACACCGAGAACGAGCGACGGTACCTCGCGGAAGCCGAACGTTGGGAAGCTGACGAGTCAGCGTATCAAGCGATGCAATCGACCCGGCCGCAGACCGTCGCGTTCGCGCTCAACGATTCGCCGGTCGGGCTAGCGAGTTGGATCCTCGAGAAGTTTCACGCCTGGAGCGATCTGCGCACCGGTGATATGTTCACGCTCTACGGCGACGCGCTGCTCGACAACCTGATGGTGTATTGGGTCACGGGAACGATTGGTTCGTCCATGCGCTTGTACTATGAATCGAAACGTTGGCCGCGACCCTTTGCCCCTGATGCTCGCGTTCGCGTGCCAACGTCCGTGCTAGTCACGCCAGGCGATCTCGCGCGCCCGCCACGCGAGTGGGCCGAGCGCATGTACGACGTCCGCCGGTACGTCGTTGCCGCAACCGGCGGCCATTTCCCCGCGCTCGAAATTCCAGGTCTCTACATCGATGAGCTGCGTGCCGGACTGGCTCATTGACCTGTCGCTCCACAGGGCAAGCTCGCGATCCGCGAGGGGCTCGCGCGGGGTCGTCGATCGAGGCGACGCGGTAGGGATCCCAGAGATGCTCCATCCTTGGGATTTCACAGCATATTCATCCGAATTCGAGTGTTGCATGAGTGTTGGCTTCGCGTCGGCCCAAGGACGCAGTCGGAGGAGTACCCCATGCGCATCACATCTATCGTCCCGGCGCTTGTCGCCGTCACAATGCTGAGCTTGCCGGCGGCGGCGTCGGCACAGCAAGGACCGGACTGGCAGAATAACAATGGCAACGTGCAGCAGCACGATAATGGCGGAGACGGTCGAGACCGCGAAGACCGCCGCGACCGCGGTAACAACGGATATGGCCGCTCCGGCAATAACGGGAACGGCAATTACGGTAATCGCGGAGCGATCAGCGGCGTCGTATCATCGTTTTCGGCGTTTAATCTTCAACTCGGCAACGGCCCGCACATCAATCTGCACCAGGGCACCGTCATCAATCCAACCGGAACGACGCTGCAACCTGGGATGCGCGTGCAAATCTACGGTCATTCGAACAACGACGGCTCGTACGAAGCCGATCAGATCAATGTCGTCGGAAACAACAACGGCAACCGCAGGAACAACGGCAATTACGGGGGCTACGGTAATAACGGCAACTACGGTAGCAACGGCTACTACGGTAACAGCGGAAACATCCTAAGCTCAGGCAACATTGGAAGCATCCTCGGTCAATTCGGTCTCTAACACACGGACCGCCGTGGCGTCCCCCGCAAGAGCGACGGGGGCGCCCGACCCGCGCGGCTAGAGCGTCTTGACCGCGCCCACGAGCTTATCGACCGACGACTTCGCGTCGCCGAAGAGCATCGATGTATTTTCGAGCGCATAAAGCGGGTTGTCGATACCGGCGAAGCCGGGTTTCATCGAGCGTTTGAGCACGACGACCTTCTCCGCTTTATCGACGTCGAGGATCGGCATGCCGTAGATCGGGCTGCTCGTGTTCGAACGCGCGTCGGGGTTGGTGACGTCGTTTGCGCCGATGACGAGCGCGACATCGGTCTTGGGGAATTCGGGATTGATATCTTCCATGTCGACGAGCGCGGGATACGGTACGTTCGCTTCTGCGAGCAGCACGTTCATGTGACCGGGCATGCGCCCGGCGACCGGATGGATCGCGTATTTGACCTCGACGCCTTTATTCTCCAATTGGTCGGCGAGTTCGCGTACGCTGTGTTGCGCTTGTGCCACCGCCATACCGTAACCGGGAACGACGACGACTTGCCGCGCCCCCGCGAGCATATTTGCGACATCGTCGACGGACGATTCGCGAATGGTGGCATTTGCGTCGACCGACGATCCGCCGCCCTCGCCCGCGGGCTTGGCCGCGCCGAACGCACCGAAGAGCACGTTTGCAACGGACCGGTTCATCGCTTTGCCCATCATCAGCGTGAGCAAGGTACCGGACGCGCCGACGAGCGCGCCGGAAATGATCAACACATCATTACTCAGCGCGAAGCCGGTGAGCGCGGCCGCGAGTCCCGTGAACGAGTTGAGCAGCGAGATGATGACCGGCATGTCGGCGCCGCCGATCGGCAATACGAAGAGCACGCCGAGGATCGCGGCTGCGATCAGTGCCGCGAAGAACGCGGTCACGGGGACGATGCCGAGGGCCACGAGCACGAGCCCGGCGATTGCGATGAGCGCGAGAACGGCGTTGACGACCTGCTGTCCGGGATACACGATCGGCCGGCCGGTCATCAACTCCTGAAGTTTGAGGAACGCGATGATCGAACCCGTGAAGCTGATCGCACCGATGATCGCCGTGAGCACGCTTGCGATCGCGAGATCGAGCGGTACGGCGCGATTCGCCGGATCGAGTTTGAGATACTCGGCGCTCGCCACCATCGCCGCGGCGCCACCACCGCAGCCGTTGAAGATCGCGACCATCTGCGGCATCGCCGTCATCTTGACGGCGCGCGCGAAATAGATCCCGACCGCCGCGCCTGCACCGAGTCCGACGAGCACGATCCACCACGCGGCCGCGAAGTTGAGTTGAAAGCCGGTCGCAATGAGCGCGATCGCCATACCGGCGATCGAGACGGTGTTCCCCTGGCGGGCGGTGACGGGTGAATTCATCAACCGCAGGCCGACGATGAAGCAGATTCCGGTGATGAGGTACGCAAGCGTGATGAGCAATTGCGTCACGCCGGAGGTCACGGCGTCCACTTACTTAGTGCCTTCATCGCTGAGGCGGATCGTCAGATCGTCGCGCTTCTTGAGCACCGGCGCACCCGCCGCTGCGGGCCGGGGGCGGAACATCGCGAGCATGCGCTGCGTCACGACGTAACCGCCAAAGACGTTGAGCGACGCGAGAAAGACGGCGAGGATCGAGAGCACGGGCCCCAGGCGCGGCTCCGCGACGACGGCGATCAGCAACGCGCCGACGAGCACGATGCCGTGGATCGCGTTCGTGGCCGACATGAGCGGCGTGTGCAGCGTGGGCGGCACTTTCGAGATCACTTCGATACCGACGAACACGGCTAAGACGAAGACGGTGAGCTCGGCAAGGAGATGGGCGACGTTCACGTGGGGCTGCCGGCAAGTGCAGCTTTGGTAGGTTCGTGGACGATTTCGCCCGCGCGCACGAGCATCGTGCCGCGCACGATTTCGTCGCTCTCATCGAGGGAGAGCGTGCCGTCTTTGGCGATGACTGCCAAGAGCGCGGCGATGTTACGCGAGTAGAGGACACTTGCATCGTACGGCATCGTGGACGGCACGTTCGTGGTTCCGATAACGGTCACGCCGTACGCGACGATCGTCTCACCCGACCTCGTCACGGCGCAATTTCCGCCGGTTTCGGCCGCGAGATCGACGATGACGCTGCCCGGCCGCATACCGCGCACCGCATCTTCGGCGACGAGCAGCGGCGCGCGCCGGCCGGGAACCGCGGCCGTTGTGATGACGACGTCCACCGTGTGAATGTAGCGCGCGAGGATGCGTTGTTGGGCGCGTTGCTCTTCATCGCTGAGCGCGCGCGCGTAGCCGCCCACGCCTTCGCCCGTGATGCCAAGATCGATCTCCACGAACGCGGCACCGAGCGACTGCACCTGTTCTTTGACGGCGGCGCGCGTGTCGTAACCCGACACGATGGCGCCCAGCCGCTTCGCCGTTGCGACCGCCTGCAGACCCGCCACGCCCGCGCCGATGACGAAGACTTTTTGCGATTTGATCGTGCCGGCGGCGGTGGTGAGCATTGGGAAAAAGCGCGGTGAGGCTGCCGCGGCAAGTAAGACCGCCTTGTAGCCCGCGATGTTCGCCTGCGACGAAAGCGCGTCCATGCTCTGTGCCCGTGTCGTACGGGGAATCGCGTCCATCGAAAGCGCGGTGATCCCAGCGCGAGCGTACGATTCGACGGATGCGGGGTCGCCGAGCGGCGCGAGGAATGCCAGCAGCGTCTGGCCCCGTCGCGCGAGTGCGAGCTCGGGCACGGTCGGTCGCGCGACCTTCGCGATGAATTCCGCTTTTGCGTACACGTCGTCGGCATCGGCGGCAAGCGTCGCTCCGGCGGCCTCATATGCGTCGTCGACGAACGACGCTGCCGTGCCGGCGCCGCGTTGAACGAGCACGGAATTTCCGGCTTTCGCAAGGCGTGCGACCGTTTCGGGGACGAGCGCGACGCGCCGTTCGCCGGAAACGGTCTCCGTCGGGACGCCGATGAGCATACTGACTCCTTGAGATGGGACGCCGATACAAAAACGGCGCCGTAACGGACGACGCTCGAAGCACGTTTTACGCTTTACCGCTTAGAGTCCCGCGCGAACGAGACTCCACACCGCCAGTGAGCCGACGGTTCCCAGACCGTGAATGGCGAGATTCTTCTTCGCGGCGAGTCCACGCGTCGTGTAGACGATGGCGAAGTCGCTCGCACCAATCAACGCCGCGAGGGCGACGGTTGCGCCGAGCGGCCCGCGGGCCTTCGAAAAGAGAAATGTTAGGACGATGAGGCCGAGGACGGCGTCTCGGGCCCCGACCGCGCGAACGAACGCGAAGGCCGTCTCGTCGCGAACGGGCAAGCCGTAGTTCTCTGCAAGCGTTCCCGGCGCCATGAGCGAACCCGCGCCGAGGCCAAGAAACGACAGCGCTGCGAGCGCGGATAAGACGGAACCGATCACACGGTCTTCGACGCCGTACCCACGGGTGAGCTCTGCGATCGCGCGAAAGCTCCCAGCCATGCTGATGGTCGTCGCCGGGGGCGACACGCCGGTGCGTCGCGTCGCCACGACATGAGCGCATCGTTACCGCCGGGCCCGGGAGCGCGTGGCACCTTTGCGTTTCTGCGTGCTGCCGGCGCGGGTTGCGTGCTCGACTACTTCGCGGAACTCTCGCGCCGCTACGGGCCCGTCTCCTCACTTCCGCTCGGACCGCTGCGGATCGTCTTTGTTGACGAGCCGCGGTTCATCGAAGAGATTCTCGTCACGCGCCAGCACGAATTCGTGCGGGACACCGGTGCGACGCTGCTGCGGGAACTCGTCGGGGAGGGTTTGCTCACGACCGACGACCCGGCGCACTTGCAACGCCGCCGGCTGATGCAACCCGCGTTCCATCGCTCGCGGGTCGAGGCATATGCGACGACCATCGTCGTCGAAACGCAGCGCGTTATCGATGCGTGGGACGTGGCGCGCCCGCTCGATCTTGGCGCCGAAATGGCGCAGCTCGCGCTTGCCGCCGTCGGCGCGAGCCTCTTCGGTACGGATCTTCGCGGACAGGCCGCAACTGTCGCAACGGTGCTTGCCGGGGTGACCGGGCGCGGTGGCTCGTTCGCGGTCCTGCTGGCCATGGCGGCGCCGTTCCTGGGGCCGTTACGACGTGCGTTCCCCGACCATCCGAGCTTGCTCTTTCCGCGCGAACGCGCGCGGCTCGAAGAAATCGTCGCGCCGCTCGTCGCGCGCGAGCGCGAGCGCGCCGGAGATGACGATCTGCTTTCGCTGCTCATCGCGGCACGCGACGACGGCGGCGGAGCCCTCGACGATGCCGCCGTTCGCAACGAGCTCTGCATGTTGATCCTCGCCGGTCACGAGACGACGGCGAACGCGCTGACGTGGACGTGGTATTTGCTTAGCGACCATCCCGTCGTGCAAACGCGGTTTTTCGCTGAGATCGATACGGTGCTTGCGGGTCGCACGCCGACGCTCGCCGATGTCGCACGCCTGCCCTTCCTCGCTCACGTTTTCGACGAAGCGCTGCGGCTCTATCCGCCGGCCTCCGCCTTCGCGCGCCGCCCGCTGCGCGCTCTCGAACTCGGCGGATTCGCCATTCCAAAGGGCGCGAGCGTCTACGTCAGCCCGTTCGTAACGCAGCGCAACGCGCGGTTCTTCGCCGACCCGCTGGCGTTCGTGCCCGAACGTTGGCAGGGCGCGGCGCCGCCGAAGTTCGCCTTCTTCCCCTTCGGCGGCGGGAGCAAGATGTGTATCGGTGAGCCGTTCGCGCGGCTTGAAGCGATTCTCGCGCTTGCGACGATTGCGGGTCGCTACCGCTTCGAACGGATCGATCGCACGCCGCTCGCCCCGCTCGCGCAGGCGCTGCTCAAGCCCGCGCGCCCGCTGCTCGTTCGGGCGCTCGCGCGCTAGTTCGCGAAGGCGATCGTATTACGCAACACGCCGATCGCCGGAATATCGACCTCCATCGTCGATCCGTCGTGTAACCATTCGGGCGGCGTGCGCGCCATGCCGACGCCGTCAGGCGTGCCCGTCGCGATGACGTCCCCCGGCTCCAGCGTCATGCCGCGTGAGAGCGACGCGATGATCGCGCGGACGTTGAAAATCATTTCGCGCGTATTGGCCGATTGTTTCGTCGCGCCGTCGATCCGGATTGCGATGTCGAGCTTCTGCGGGTCGCCGAGCTCATCCGCCGACACGATCCACGGTCCGATCGGGCAGGTATCGTCGAGACTTTTCCCTTTGAACCACTGGTGGTGATCTTTTTGCAGATCGCGCGCCGTGACGTCGTTGAGACAGGTGTACCCGAACACGACATCGAGGGCGTCGGCCTCCGCGACATCGCGGCAGCGCGCTCCGATGACGACGGCGAGTTCCGCTTCCCAATCGTATTGCTGCGAGAGCGCGGGTGAAAGGTGCAGCATCGCATTCGGATTCGCAAGCGACGTCGTCACCTTCGTAAAAAACGTCGGCACACTCGGAAGGTTGAGCGGAATGGCGCGCGCACGCGCGATCTCTTCGGCGTGGCCCATGTAATTGCGCCCGACGCAAAACACATTTTTACGCGGCTTCACGGGCGCAAGCAACGTCACGTCGGTGAGTGCGAGGGGAGCTTCCGCGCGCAAGCCCGCGCGTTCACTCGCGGCGACAGCGAAGTAATCGTACAACGACACGACCGGTGGCGCGAACGGCAGTACGACGTCGCCCGTGACGGTGCCGAAGCGCTCGCTGCCGGCCTGGAGAAAACTCGCGAAACGCATGATTATGCGAGGCTTCGGCGCGATGAAAGCGCGAATCCCCTGCGCCATGCGCGTGGCGATCCTCGGTGGAACTGGTGGCGTCGGCCGTTGGCTCATGGCAATCGCCCGTGAAAATGGCGACCATGTCAAGATTTTGGTCCGCGATCGCGCGAAGCTGCCGCGCGACCTCGGTGCGATCGGGGTCATCGAGGGCGATGCGCTCGACGCGCGTTCGGTCGACGCGACGATCGCCGGGACGGACGTCGTGTTCTCGGCGCTCGGTGCCGACGGCTGGGGGACGACGACGCTTTACTCGCGCTCCGCGACGCTCATCATCGATGCGATGCGGCGCAACGCGATCAGCCGAATCCTTGCAATCTCCTCGGCCGGCGTGGAGGACGATCCGAACATGAACGCGTTCGCCCGGCGCATCGTGATGCCGTTCGTGCTCAAGAACGTGTTGCACGATATGGCGCTGATGGAGCGATCGTTGGTCGCAAGCGGTTTGGTCTGGACGATCGTTCGGCCCGGCCGGCTCACCGATGGTCCGCGGACGGGGCTCTATCGAGCGAACGACCGCTTCGTGCCCGAACGCGGGCGCGACATCTCGCGCGCAGACGTCGCGGATTTCATGTATCGCGTCATCATCGACGAACGCACGATTCGTAAGATCGCGGCCTTGACGTACTGATGGGCCCGGCGATGCGGGCACGCTCGTGCTCTGGGTTAGGGCTTGCGGCGCGTGAGATGCCACTCGTCACAGTAGCTGCAGCGATAGGTGAAGAGGACGCCCGACATCCCGTTCATCGCCGCATGCGCGCGCGCTTCGGCTTCGCTGCGATAGCCGTCTTTGGTCGAGCAGCTGCGCGCGATATCCTTATCTTGTATGTCGTCGATTCCGTCGCGGCTCCGGAGCCACCACTTCATGGGGTCGAAGTCGCTGGAACCGTCAGAGCCACGTGACGGCATCGTCGAAGGGGCGGCGCTGCTTTTCCGACGGGACCAGCGGCGCGAGCGGCGCGCCGACGATAAGGCTCGTAAACGGTTTATAGCCCGCGGGAACACCCAGCATCGCGACCATCTCCTTTTGGAACGAGAGTCCGCGCGTCCAACTGCACAATGCGCTCGCAAGACCGAGCGCAGTCGCTTCCAGCTGCATCGCCATGAGCGCGCACGAGGCGGCCTCGACGGATTCGGTCAACCGGTCGTCGTGCAGCGTAACAATGGCGTAGCCGTGCTCGGGGAGCACGTCGCCCGCGCGCTGCCGTTCGAGCCCGCGCACGAACGCGGGATTCTTCAAGCGCTTGTTTAGCGTAGCGAAGACGCCCCGCGCTTTCATGAAGGTATCGCGTGATTTGTTACAGCCGGCGCGGAGTTTCGCATACGCCGCGCGATCCCGCACGATGACGAACCGAACAGGCTGCGTGTTGTAAAGCGATGGGGCAAGCCGGCCGGCCTCTGCGATCCGGCGCAGCGCCATCGGCGGCAACGCGCCCGGCGCGAACGCGGATGCGTGCGACGTCCGCGCAAGCAGTGCGACGGCATCGCTCGCGTCCTGCGTGTATTCGCGCTGCGCGTTCAATTCCGCGACAGCACGACGAGTGCTTTGCCGCACGCCGCGCAGGCAACGATGACTTGATACGTCTTCCCGATGTACTCAGCCGAGCGCTGCGATTCGCATGCGCTGCCGCAGGAGCGGCATCGTAACGAGGTCGGATAGGCTGGCTCGCGGTTCACAGAGAGCGCTTACGCACTTGCGCGGGGGATGCCTGCGGGAACCGCCGAAGGCGACGCGTCGTGAAACGCTTTCCTTTTCTGGCATTGCTGTGCGTTGCGACACTTCTCGCGGGTTGTAAAGAGCCGCAGGGAAGCGAGGTCAAAACGGCTTCCGGTTTCATTCGCAGCGGTCAAGATATCGTGATCAAAGATATGCGCGCATATCCGACGAGCGATGCGGTCGCGTATACGAACGACCAATATTACGTCGTGCGCTTCGGCTTCACGAACAACCTGGGTCTCGCGCTCAAACCGAAGATCGATCACTTCGTGATCGAAGACCTTGGCAAGGTGCGTTATTTGGGCGTCGATTCGGGCAGCACCGCGCTCGTCGGCATCAGTAATTACGACGGCATCTTGCAGAAGGGCGACTCGCACGACTACACAGTCGGCTTTCGCGTACCGCTCAACACGCAGGGCCAACTGTTCTACGACGCCACCTTCTAAGGGCGTGCGAGCCTTCGCCGTGCTGGTGGCGTTCGCGCTCGTTTCCACGAGCGTTCCCGTGCGCGCGGCCCGGCCTCTCCTCGACCGGCATCAGTGGGATGCCTACTTCTCGCTGTTCGCCCGCGACGTAAATGTGCCGTGGAAGCCAACGACCGTGCGCCTCGATACCTACTCGGGCGCGCCGCTCGATTTTGCGGCATACAACGTCGATCCGGCCGACGTGATCATCGCCGGTGCCGCGCGCACGACGCGTGCGCTCGATACGTCGCATCGCAAGCCCGTCGTGCGCTGGCGCTTCGCGCCGCCGCCGGGCTACCGTTTTGAAACGAGCGACGTCGCGATCCCGCTGGGAACGCGAGAAGGCTTCTACGTCGTCGAAGCGCGCCGCGGCGACGCCGTCCAGCAGGTGTGGGTCAATCGGACGAACCTCGGCCTGCTCACCAAAGAAAGTCCCGAAGGGCTCCTGGTTTGGTGCGTCGACCTACATGCCGGCCGCGCGCTCTCCGGCGTTGTCGTGTCGTTTCTCGTCGGCACGCGCCTCATCGCGAAACGGACAGACCGCGACGGGCTCGTTGTCTGGCGCGAGGCGGGGCATCCGGTATTCGCGCTCGCCGAACGCGCTGCCAGTCGCGCGTTCGTTTCCATTCTGCCGCAGGCGCCGTTGCCGGCGACCATCGTCGGCGTGCGCGTCGATTCGGCCGTCGCGCGTGCCGGCGAGCGCGTACGGTTCATCGGCTTCGCGCGAAAACGGACGGAAATGGTCTATCGCCCGGCGACCGGTCAAGCACGAATACGGTTGGTCGGCCGGGGCAAGACACTCGGGACCGCTCTCGCACGCGTCGATCCTTCCGGAGCCTTCGCCGGAGAAGTGGCTATCCCGAGCGGCGTCGATGCGGGTGACTATGCGGTCCTCGCAAACGCCGCGGGCGGGGTCGGCGGAACGAGCGTCCACATCGATGCCGCAAGCGATGTCGCGCTCGCGTTACAAGCCGACTGTCCCTGCGCTCCGGAGCACGACGTCTCGCTTGCGATCACAGCGCGCCGGGAGGGAGTCCCGGCCGACGTAACCGCGCGCGTCATCGTCGTGCGCACGCCGCACGTCGTGCCGCCGGGAGCCGCCGACGATACGCCGCGCTGGGGCACGACGGTCGCGGTCGAGCGTTCCGTTCGCACGGGTCCGGCCGGCCTCGCGCGAGTGACGATTCCCGCGCCGGGCGACGGGCTGGATTCGACATACGGCATCCGCGCGAGCACGCGCGGGGCCTCTGCGACCTCGCGTATCGTCGTCTCGAACCCGCGTCTTGCGCTCGCGCTCGAGCCCGAAGCGCTCAACGCGGACGTCAACGCGCCGATTGCCTTCGACGTTCGCGGTTTCGATCCGAGCGACGGTACGCCACAAACCGGGGTCCCCGTGAAGATCCGGCTCTCGCACGGCGCGTCGGTGCAGGTGCAAGACGTGATGCTCGATGGGCGCGGCCGCGCGCATGTCGTTTTCCGTCAGACGAGCCTCGGTTCGAATCTCGCGCTCGCGGAAGCGACAAGCGACGGGCGCAAGGCGCTCGACGCTGCAGCCGTCGTCGTGGAGCCGAGCGCGCTTTCCGGTCGCGTCGCCGCCGAACGGGCCGCCGGACTCGTAACGGTCGTCCTCGATCGCGCGCGCTATCGGCCCGGAGCGACGGTTGCGATGCGGGCCTCCGCGCCGGGCGCGACGGGCGATGCGCTCGTGACGCTCGAGGGGGCGCGCACCTACGTCGTGCGCCGAACGAGCGTTACGAATGCGGCCACGTCGGCCGCGTTCGCGCTCGGCGATCCGCAAGGCGCGGTCACCGTCTCGGCAACCTTCGTGCGCGACGGCGCGCTCGCCGTCGGTTCGGCAGACGTGCGCATCGACGGTCCCGGGCACGCGCGGCTGACCGATGTCGCGCTGGATAAAAGCGTCTACGCGCCCGGCGAGACCCTGCACGCGCTCGTGCGCGACGGTGGCCTCGTCTCGCCCGCGAGCGGCTCGCTCGCGACGGTCGCGCTGCGTGTCGCTGACGGCCGTGAGAGCGGACCCGCACTGTTCGACGACGCGCCCGATCTGTTGCGCACCGGAGCGACCAGTGCGCAAGCGCCCGCTTCCGACGATCCGCAGTGGCATGCGTACGTCGCGCCGGCGCGTTCGAAAGCATTCGACATCTTCGCGGCCGAGCGGCCGCGCAAAGCGCCGACGGAGGTCCCCTCGCTCGGTGTCGCCGCGCCGCGGACGTTGCTTTGGCGTATCGTACGCGGAGCGGGCGATACGCTCGATGTGCCGGTGCCCAAGGAGCGCGGCCACTACGTGCTCTCGATTCTCAAGGTGAGCGACGACGGCGACGTCGGCGCCGCATCGGCGAGCTTCAACGTTCAGTGACGCCCGCGTCGTCCGGGCGCAAACTTATGCTGCTCGATACTTACGGCTTGGTGTATGCGGCGTTTTTCGCGATGAAAGACCGGCCGCTGACCACCTCGAGCGGAACGCGAATCGAAGCGGCCTACGTCTTCACCACGACGCTTCAGAAGCTCGTCGTCGACGAAGCGCCAACCCACGTCATCGCGTGCTTCGATCGTGGTCTTCCCAAGGCGCGCGTCGCTATCTTCGAAGCGTACAAAGCACAGCGCGAGGCGATGCCGGACGATCTTCGCTCGCAGTTCGCGCTCGTGCGCCGTATTTTGGAAACCTACGCGATTCCGGTGCTCGAAGTCGAGGGCGAAGAAGCCGACGACGTCATCGCAACCCTCGCGCGCCAAGCCGAAGAACAGGGCGATACGACCGTCGTCATCACGGGCGACAACGATCTCTTGCAAATCGTCGATGAGCGCACGACGGTGCTCGTGCGCACGCGCATGGGCGGCGTGCTGCGTTACGATACCGCGGCCGTTAGCGCGCGCTTCGATTTGGTCCCGCGCCAATTGCCCGATTATCGCGGGCTCAAAGGCGATCCGTCGGACAATCTGCCGGGCATCCCGGGCGTGGGTGAAAAAACGGCGATCAAACTGATCAAGAATGCCGGCTCGCTCGACGCGTTACTTGCCGATCCGGCGCGGGCGGGCTCAGCGAAACTCGAAGCGCTCGTACGCGAGCACGGCGACGTCGCACGCCGCTGTCGCGACGTGTCGGTGATCGCGCGCCATCTCGACATCGAGATTCCGTGGGACCTTGCGCGCTACGAGGCGCCGGCGCCGGAAAAGCTCTATCCGCTCTATCGCGACCTCGAATTCAAATCGCTGCTCGCGAAATTGCCGGCACTGGAGAACGATGCGCTGCTCGCCGTTTCGGAGGACATCGAAGAGCTGCGCGGCAGGTACCGCAGCTTCGTGCCCTCGGTCGATCCGCCGGACTTCGACGTGCTTGCCGCGATGCTCGAGGCGATTGCGCGCGGCGACTATGCGGGCATCGTGCTCCGCGGCGACGACGAGATCGGCGTTGCGGGCGCTCCGGGCACGGGCCTTTCGTTTCGTCCCGCGGCGCTGGAACGCCCCGATGTCGCGCGCGCCTTCGGGACGCTGCTCGACGGCAGCGTGCCGCTCGTCGTCCACGATTGGAAAGGCCTGCAAAACGCCTTACGCGCGCGCGGCTTGAAGCCCGCGGCGAAAGAAGCGCTCGCCGACGATACGATGATCGCCGCGCATCTGCTCAACCCCGCACGCAGTTACGCGACACTCGACGACGCCGCTCGCGAATACCTCGGCAAACGCCTGCCGGGCGACGCGGCGGCGCATGCCGACGCCGCACTGCAGCTCTCGCCCGTGTTGCGCGATCATCTCGAACACCGCTCGCAGCGGGGACTGTATGCGACAGTCGAGCTGCCGCTCGCGCAAGTGCTCGCGGCGATGGAAGCGCGCGGCATCGCGGTCGATCCCCTCGCGCTCGCCGATCTCTCGCGCGAGGTCGAGGATGCCATCGTGCGCCTACAGGAAGCGATCTACGTGGCCGCGGGCGAGACATTCAATATCGGTTCGCCGCAACAACTCGGAACCGTGCTCTTCGAAAAACTCGCGCTGCCCAATGGCGGCCGCACGAAGACGGGCTACGCGACGGGGATCGACGTCCTAGCGCCGCTTGCGAGCGAGCATCCCATCGTCGCAAGCGTCCTGGAATATCGCGAAGTCACGAAATTGAAGAATACGTACATCGACGTGATCCCGAGACTTGCGGGATCCGACGGGCGGCTGCGGACGATCTTCAACCAAACGACGACGGCGACGGGCCGGCTGTCGTCGACGAATCCGAATTTGCAGAACGTGCCTGTTCGCACGGAGCTCGGACGCCGCATCCGGCGCGCATTCGTCGCGCGGGCGCCGGAGCGCGTGCTCTTGGCGGCGGATTATTCGCAGATCGAATTGCGGATCATGGCGCACCTCTCCGGTGATGACGCGATGCGTTCCGCCTTCGCCCGCGGCGACGATATCCACGACGTCACGGCGCGCGGCATCTTCGCCGTGACCGCAGGCGACGTCGTCAGCGCGAATCAACGCCGCATCGCCAAATCCGTGAACTTCGGCTTGCTCTACGGCATGTCCGATTTCGGGCTCGCGCAGCGTCTGGGGATCGAACGCGGCGAAGCGAAGGCGATGACGGAAACATATTTCGCGCGCTTCCCGATGGTCCGCGCGTGGATCGAACGCAACCTCGAATTCGGTCGCGAACACGGCTACGTCGAGACGCTGCTCGGGCGCAGGCGCTACATGCCCGATCTGCGCGTTCGTAACTTCGCGTTGCGCTCCGCCGCCGAACGGGAAGCAACCAACGCGCCGATGCAAGGGAGCGCGGCCGATCTCATGAAGCTCGCGATGGTGCGCATCGAAGACGCACTGGCGCATGCGGCCTTGGATGCGGCGATGCTGCTCCAAATCCATGACGAGTTGATCTTCGAGATCGGGGCGGCCTCAGTCACGGCGGTTGCGGCGCTCGTGCAACGCGAGATGGAAAACGCGGTTGCGCTTGCGGTGCCGCTCGCCGTGACCTTGAAAAGCGGGCACACGTGGTTCGACGTGGAGCCGCTGCGTGCGTAGGACCGGGCGACGCGCGATCGCCGCCGTGGCGGCGCTCACGGGCTTCGTGATAACCGTCGCGGCGTTGCCGCGTGCGGCGACCGCGACCGTGGCCGCTCCGCTCGATCGGGCGTGTGCAAGCGATCGGCTCCCGGGCAAGATTCTCGCTGGGCCGGTGGAACAGACGCGCGCGCCGCTGCCGACGATCGATGTCGCGGCGCCGGCGGCGCACTTACGCTTGGCCGTCGCAAGCGATCAACGCGCGCGCGAGTCCGGGTTGATGTGCGTGACCCGCTTGCGCCCGCAGCACGGGATGATCTTCGTGTTCCCGCATGAGAATGACTGGGAATTTTGGATGAAAAATACGCTCGTGCCGCTCGATATGGTCTGGCTCAGCGCGGACGGCGAAGTAACCCAGATCGCGGTGAATGTGCCGGCAGCCACGCGCTTGACGCCGGATCATGCCCTGGCACGTCGCCACGGTCACGGAATCTACGTGATCGAAATCGGGGCCGACGAAGCGAGTGCCGACGGCATCATCGTTGGATCGTATCTTACGCTGCCGCCGCTGCACGCCGTGCGCTAGCGCCCGCAACGCCCCGCCGTCCTGCAACCTATTCGCCTTGCACGGGCGTTATACGCTCCAGCGTGCCTGAGCTCCCCGAAGTCGAAACGATTGCCCGCGGTCTCGAAAACGCGGTCGTCGGGAAAACGATCGACGCGGTGATGGTGCTCCGTTCGAAGGTGGTCTTGCCCGAAGCGCAACGCTTCGCGGCGATGATCCTGGGTGAACGCATCGTTGCCGTGGGCAGGCGCGCTAAATTCGTGGTGTTCTCGCTCGTGTCGGGCCGGCAACTCGTCGTTCATCTCCGGATGACCGGGCGGCTGATCGTCCAGCCTGTAGGCGCCACGGGTGCGGAGCCATACACGAACGTGTTGCTGACCTTCACCGATGCAACGCGTTTGTGTTTTGCCGACGTTCGCCAATTCGGGCGCATGCGGTTGATCGAAGCGGATGAGATATGGACCGCGGAACTCGGTATCGAGCCGCTCTCCGAGGAGTTCACGTTCGAACGCTTTTCGCGACTCGTTGCCGGCCGCACGACGCCGATCAAAGTATTTCTGCTCGATCAGCGGCGTATCGCGGGTATCGGAAACATCTATGCCTGCGAAGCGCTATGGGAGGCGCGGGTCCGCCCGTCGCGGGCGGCGGGAGCACTCAGCAAGCCCGCGCGGCGGCGCCTGCACGCTTCGATTCGCGATGTGCTCGAGCGGGCGATTGCGATGCGCGGGTCCAGCGTCGATGACTACGTCGATGCGGATGGTTTACGCGGCGGCTTTCAGAACGTTCTGAACGTGTACAGCCGCGATGGCAAGGCCTGCGGCCGCTGCGAACGCGCGATCGTGCGCACCGTCGTCGCGCAGCGCGGTACGTGGTGGTGCCGAAGCTGTCAGGCGTGATCGTGGTCGGATTCGGCAGGAGGCGCCTGTTCGGGCCGGAAGTGCCTCGGGCTGCCGAGTCGGGCGTTCTCGGAACGATCGGCTCGCGGACCTGCGCACCGCGCGGGAGTGCGACCCGGACGACTCGATCCGGCGCACGCGTAAAGGGGATTCCTATTACCACTACCGAGATCGCTCCGCCGCAGGTCGACGAAGAAGAGGACCAACTCGCGCTCGAGCAGCGCATGTACGAAGAGAGCCTCAAAGTTCTCGACGAAGGCCAAGTTCTCACCGGCGTCATCGTGGCGAAGTACCAAGACGAGCTGCTCGTCGACATCGGCGGGAAGTCGGAAGGCTTTCTGAGTTTCCGCGAGCTTTCGCTTGCCATCGACCCCAAAGAACAAAAGGTCGGCGACAAGCTCGAAGTGATGATTCATCGCATCGATGAAGAGGGCGTGCTGTTCCTGAGCGAACGCCGCGCCCGCGCGCTCAAGACGTGGGAAAAAGTCATCGCCGCGCATGAGAACGACGAAGTCATCGAGGCGACCGTCACGCAAGTCGTCAAGGGGGGCGTTCTCGTCGATCTGGGCATGCGCGGCTTCGTTCCCGCCTCGCAGATTCGCCGCCAACCGGTTGGCAATCTCGAAGAACTCGTCGGCAAGCATCTGCGACTCAAAGTGATCGACCTCGATCATAAACGCCATCGCGTGGTGCTTTCGCAACGCCTCGTACTCGAAGAAGAACTCAACGCGAAGAAGTCGGAATTGCTCGGCACCCTGGCGGTCGGACAGATTCGTGAAGGCATCGTCGTGCGGCTCGCGGAGTTCGGCGCCTTCGTCGATCTCGGCGGCATCGACGGCCTTATCCACAACAGCGAACTCTCGTACGCGCGCATCAAACATCCCTCCGAGGTCGTCAAGATCGGCGACATCGTCGCCGTCGAAGTGATGAAATTCGATCCCGACGCGAAGAAAGTTTCGCTCTCGCTCAAACATGCGTTGCCCGATCCGTGGGTCGAGCATGCCGATAAGCTCGTCGAAGGTCAGGGCCTCATCGCGCAAGTCGTCAAGGTCACGCCGAACTATCTCCTCGTCGAGATCATCCCGGGCGTGCTTGCGATGGTCCCCAAGGGCGAGTTCGATCCTGCGATCCAGTATAGTCCGGGCCAAGAGGTCGAGGTCACGCTCCTTACGATCAATGGCTCGACGCGCCGCATCACGGGCTCGATTCAGCATGTCGCCGACGTGCCGCTTGAAGAGCTCGAAGCCTACGGCGTCGATGGCGACCTCGGCTCGATGAGCGCGGCCCTGGAACCCGCCGTCGTCGATTAGTCGCTCCCAAACTATTCGGTGGTGTATGAAAGCCGGCAGCAATGCCGGCTTTTCGTCTGCGAAAGATGCGTATCGCGCCGCGAGCAATGACCAGCACGAATCGGGAGTCGCGCTCGACCAAGGAGATGTGTTGGCGTCGGAGATTTACAGGTCTCCGTTACATCGCGCTTGAGGCCTGTCTTGTCGCCTCGGAGCTCGTGACGATTTTCGGGGGGTGCGCCGGCGGAACCGCAGAGAGTAGATGGCGAGAGTCCATTACAACAAAGGAATAGCGAACCAAGTTGTCCCCTCGCCGTGCATGGCCGTTCGCGAGGACGTCGGTGAAGCGTCGGCTGGGGTCTGTTCGGGCCTGGTATTGAGCCTCGCGAATTGTAAAGTCTCGGGTGCCGACGCTGTCCCCAAAATGCGGAAGGCAAGATGTGCGTGTGCGCTTTCGCGAGCACACGTCAACCCGACGTGGTCCTAGACCCAGTCACGTTCAAAAGCCTCTTTGCAGGGAACCGGGAGAGCTGCGTGTTTACCGCCAATCGGGCGGCACGTATCGGGAAGACAGACGAGTCGTAGTCGATGATGAACGACGCGCAGCAGTCAGACCGTTTCGTAGTAGCGATGAAATCGGTGAACAACGATGAGGACTCATCTGCGGAGTCGATGGAGCGAAGGGAACGGTCCAAAGGGAACACGGACCAACGCGCCACGTGCCGGACACAGAGCCGGGAAAGCGTGCCACAAGGGTTGGATCGTGTACGACACATTGCAAAGCAACGACGGTAAAGAACAGCTCACCTTTCTACGAGCTACGCCGCCGATCTTTCCCCCTCAAATTTAAACGAGCTCATGCGTAGCAATATGTGTCCGTACCGCGATCATGCCGCTATTCGCGGGAACTCGATCCTGACGAACTTGTTTTGGCGGCACGTAAAGCACCACGATATCGGCGGGAACTATTCCTGGGAGAGCCATTACTGAATGCTCGGCGGCAGAAGAAACATCGTATGGCGATCGAGAGGCCCGAAGTGATCCGGCATACGTTCATTGTACCAAACTTAAGCTCGCTAAGCCCGACGGCTCCTAGCGCAATCTTGCGACGGCTCTGATACGACCTCCAGTTTGAACGACTCGGATACGGCTGTGCTGTGAGACGCGTGCGATGCAAAGGTTCATGATTGCATTCCGGCGCGCTTGCAACTCGGGAGCAAACGTTTGATCTTTGATGGGAAGAATATAGTATACGTGGGCATCACTCAAGTATAATGTAGTCCCAAGGTTACCGACGTGCCGGATTGAGTATGCTTTGCAACCGTATGGTATGAGACGACGTTCGCCTACGTCGAAGCCTGGATCAAACGAGGTCGTTTCAATTTGCGGGGAAATGACGACGATGCAACTTGTATGTAACCTTAGTATCTCACGCTGCTCGCTTGAGCGCAAGAGGTTTGTCGAGATCGAGAAGATCACGGTAGCCGCGTAGAC